>OLGD01000695.1_pt1 | contig 61994 bp, 72 predicted proteins | sample 1605311 | NCBI WGS metagenome assembly OLGD01 (sample SAMEA3888917, study PRJEB22519) | human gut metagenome | biome: human gut; feature: human-associated habitat; material: faeces | place: Denmark | collected 2010
ACAAATCAACATATGAATTTAACTTTGGAATGGGATTCATGAGAGAGATCAACAAAACAATTGCTGTCCCAGTAGAAAATATTAAAGGAAAAACAAAAGACATTGGTCTGCAGTATAAAGTTGCAGAAATGCTTGATGGTGATCTTGATGCATTAGAAGATGTTTTATTGGTAGCGAACAAAGGATTTACACCACGACTTGAACGAACAGAGTTAGATAAGCACATTGAGGATGAAAGCACAGATATCGATGCATTATTTGATACGGTATTGGGTTTCTTAGAGAATGCAAATGCTACGAAGAAAACGACACGAGAGCTGAAGGAAGAAGTGGAGAAACAGAAGAAGAAACAGCAGGAAGAATAAAAGATTTTGAAGAAATATATAACCAATATTTCAAGGATGTTTATAAATTTATATATTCTATTTGTAGAAATGAACATGTAGCTGAGGAAGTAACGCAAGAAACATTTTTTAAAGCTCTAAAGAATATAGATAAATATAATAAACAATGTAAATTTTATGTTTGGCTTTGTCAGATTGCTAAAAATACTTATTTTACAATTTATAAAAAGAATAGCAGAAATGAAGAATTGTCTGAAGTAATGTTAGATAATAATTTATTAGAAAAAATGATAGATAAAGAATCTGCATCACCAGAACCTCCAATCACACCAGAATCACTAGAAGTAATACACTTTGCCAATCCATATGCATATTTCATAGGATTAAACTCAGCTTGATTTGGGAACTTTATAGCACATAACACATCAAAAGGAAGAGGAGTAGATGTAACAAATTCACTTTTAAAACCAAGAGAGTTTACAGCTTCATTTTCTAACTTTATTTTTTCTAATTCGTCTGAATTATTAGTATATACATAACTATTCTGTCTTTCAAAATCACATTCCATTTTTTCTTCTTCTATTATTTTATAAATATTTTCTATAGCAGTTTGATTTGCATACAAATATTGCTTAGCCATACTTACACCTAAAGAGTCGACTAAATATTTATATATTAGGTTATGCTGACTTGTTATTTTTGCAGTAGTATGACCAGTTGTTTTACTGGAAATATAAGGTTCTTTCTCCAGAATCACAACATTATATCCTTGCTTTGTTAAATAATAACCACAAGTAAGTCCAAAAATACCAGCACCTACTATACAAACGTCAGTAGATTTATCCTTTTCTAATTTATTAAACTTATTTTTATTTTCTATAGAATCAAGCCAAAAAGAATGCATAAGATACCTCCATTAAATCTAATTATGATCCTAGTTGCTAAAGCAGTATTATATTAACTGAATATATTTTGAGCTGAAGTCAGTCCGTATAACACAAAAAAGAGATAATTAGCTAAACATGAAACTTTTTTTTTATATGGGAGTTTAGCTAATAAAGTTATACGACATTCACTGAATATGTAGATTAATTAAAATTCTATATTAAAATTATGTACAAGCACATGAAAATTATTCGCAAATATGCTAACTAGATAAATATCTTTGATTAAATTTGCAACGCCAGTTGTAACAATAAAATTAGCAAAACAACTAATTAAGTAAATAAATTTAATTAAATATTGGATAATTTAATAGAAAATAAATACGCATTGAAACACATAGTATTTTAATAAAAATTTTAGTGATGTGAAATTTTATATAAAATAAAAAATATAATAACAAAAAAATGAAAGTACCAGTGACGAAAAAAATAAAACAATGATACTTTCTTGAAATAAATCTTTTATCAGCAAAGGAAGAAAAAAATATGAATGTCCTTTACTTTACATAATTGTAACACAATAAAAATGCAAAGTTTGTAGAAAGCTGTCGAAAAAATCAAAAAAGTTAAAAAAACGCAAAAAAATTAAGATATGATATATTTTTATAGCTCGAAAAGTGAAAAAAATATTACGAAAATCATAAAAAATATTAAAAAATTAAAGAATTTACCTTGTAAATTAAGATATTCCAAAATAAAATATAAAAATTTAAATATTTTGTAGAAAATAGTCGAACTATATGTTATATTATTTATAGTAGGATTGGTGAAAGAATGAACAAAAAAAGCATAAAGATAATACTAATAGAACTTTTAATATTAATACTAGCGATTATTGGGGTAAATAGTAATCTAATGCAATATACACCTAGTTGTTTATTTTACGAAGCTACAAATCTTCAGTGTCCTTCTTGTGGTGGAACAAGGTGTGTAGAAAATATATTAAAAGGTAATTTTAAAGAAGCTTTTTTGTTTCATCCAATATTTTTTATAGCCATTTTTTATTTATTACTTTGTAATATAGTATATTTAATTAACTTAAATAAGAAAAATAAAATTTTAACATGGATATATCCAAAGTATTGGTATGCTATAATTTTTGCTGTAATCATAGTAATATATGGAATACTACGTAACTTAGTCTAGTAAAATAACAGCCAAGGTTTAACAAAAATCAAATAAATTAATAGATATTAAGTATTACATAAACAGTAAGGTTTTAAATAATAAAAATAGGTTTGCCCAAAAGAAAAATTTTCTAAGAGAGTTTAATAAAATAAAGGAGGCTTTTTATGGATGCAAACATCAAAGATGATGTTATCAAAAATGATAACGAAGTAAATGATCAAACTATAGAAAAAACTGAAACCAATATAGAAGAAATAAAGAAGGATGCTGACACTAATCTAGTAGATAATAAAATATCTAAACCAGATTCTCAGCCAGCCCCTCAAGTAGTAAAAGAAACAAAGCAAGAAACAGCAAATCAGCCACAAAAAGATAAAAAAGGATTTAGCATAGCAGCTTTAGTTCTTGGAGTTGTTGCAATTGTTCTTTCTTGTGTATGGTATATATCAATAACATGTGCAATTTTAGCTATTGTTTTTGGTACTATAGGGTTAAAATCTAGCAAAAAAGGAATGTCGATTGCAGGAATTATTACAGGTATTAGTGGTATAATCATTTCTATATTTATAATATTTATGATAATTATTTCGGGATTTACAAAAGGATTAATTGAAGGTATTACAAATGGAATTGAACAAAATAATTATTCAGACTTTGATGATGATCACTACAATTATAAGTATGATAGTTTTTATAACTTTTAATGCTTAATATTATTATAAAGCAAATGAATTAAGTACAATAGCAAATAATATTAAGAAATTAATTACGGTATTTATCAAATTAAATACATATATACAAAAAGAAAAAATAGGAGGGAGTTTTTATGAACGAAGACAAAGAAAATGAAGTAAACAATGTTGAAAGCGAGGTAAATCAAGCAACCAATACTGCACCAGCAAATGACAAAAAAGGCTTCTCAATTGCTGCATTAGTATTAGGAATAATTGCACTTGTACTTTGTTGTATTTGGTATGTATCTATACCTTGTGGTATTATCGCATTAATACTTGGAATTATAGGTTTAAAATCAAGCAAAAGAGGAATGTCAATTGCAGGAATTATTACAGGTGTTATTGGTATGATACTAAGTATTGTATTAGTAATAGCAATTGTTATGTTAGGTGTAAGTATTTTTAATAGTGCTAAAGATGCAATCGAAGATAGCGATTATCCATCAAGCTATTACTACTACAATGACTAGGAATTAGTAAACTATGAAGAATGGAGAAAAAGTTGCTCTTCCTTACCAAAGTGTTAAAGAAGAGCATTATAAAAAATATAGTATAGCATCTATTGTATTAGGAATTTTATCAATAGTTTTATCATCCTTTTTTCATATATCGATCTTATGTGGCATTATAGCAATTGGATTTGGAGTTTCGAGTGTGAAAAGTGGAAAGAAAGTTCTTTCGATAATCGGAATTATTTCAGGAGCTATTGGTATTGTCCTTACAGCTGTAATTGCTATAAATTTATTATCATTTATAACAAGTAGTTCTTTTAGGTTTATTACAGAATTATTTGAAGAATTAAAAAAAATAACAAGCTTATATTAATATTTAAGCTTGTTTTTTTATATTTAACAAGTTATTTTATCGACAAAAATTGCAGTATTTTATTGTACAAATAAATTTCTTTTGATATAATGAGTCCTAGTATCATATACTGTATAAGTATATATTCAAAAATGTCATAGTCTCACATTTTAAAGAAGACAACAGAATAACTTATGACAGAATGGAGGCAAATATGTGCGAAAAAAATTGTATGGACGAAAAGTTATCTAACGAAATGAAAGAATTACTTAAAAATTATTCACAAGACAAATCAAATTTAATTCAAATTTTGAATGAAGTTCAAGAAAAGTATGGTTATATTCCAAAACAATCACAAATTGAAATTTCTAATTATTTATCAATTCCAATGGCAGAAATTTATGGTGTCATAACATTTTATTCTCGTTTTACTCTAGAACCAAAAGGAAAATATAATATATCAGTATGTCTAGGTACAGCTTGCTTTGTTAAAGGATCACAAGCTTTATTAGATAGATTAAAAGAAAGACTTAAAATAGATGAAGGCGGGACTACTCCAGATGGTAAGTTTTCTATTGATGCAACAAGATGTGTTGGAGCATGTGGTTTAGCACCAGTATTTACTATTAATAATGAAGTATATGGTAAAGCAACTGTAAAAAAACTAGATGAAGTATTAGATGAATACATGAAAAAAGAAGACTAAATGGCAGATGTATGTACAGCAAAAAAAGTGTAATTAAACATAATTAAGATACTTAAAGAAACATAGGAGGAACATTTTGAAAAAAGATTTATTAAAAACAAACTGTTTTGATGTAGAAGAAAAAATGATAATAATTGGAAGTTGTTTGGAATATATGTTTCCTAAAATATATAATGAATTAAATGAAATTTCAGAAAATATTTATGATGTATGTTTAGAAGATACACATTTAAATATGGTTATAACTAAAATTGCTGGAATGATAGCTAGAAAGAAATGTAAGGAACTAACATTTGTGACAGTAGATAAATCACCACATTGCGTACAATTACATTATGTTGTAAAAGAGTTAGAAAATATAATGGATTTAAAAGATATAAAAATCAAAAATTATGTGGCAACAAATGAAGGACTAGTTGAAATACCAATCGAGGTTATAGGTTTATCTAAAAATTTGTCAAAATTAAAAAAATTAATTTAGAAAAATACTAAATTAGCAATATAATATCGAAATGAAGGGCAACTGATTAAGAGTCAGTAGGTTTACCAAATGAGTACTAAAGATGGATTAATATATCGAAAGGAGAAAAGTATGAAAACTTTAGAAGAAATTCACCAAATAAGAGAGCAAAAAAGAAAAGAATTAGACTTAAGAGTAAATATTAAAGCAGATACAAGAGAAAAACATATCTTAGTATGTAGAGGAACGGGTTGTACGTCTTCTAAATCACCAGAGATTATAGAAAATTTTAGAAAAATTATAGAGGAAAAAGGTATCCAAAACGTTAGGGTTATTCAAACAGGATGCTTTGGTTTATGTGCCAAAGGACCTATTGTTATAATTCGTCCAGAGGATACCTTTTATGCTATGGTTACACCAGATGACTGTCGTGAAATCATAGAAAAACATATAGAAAAAGGTGAAATTGTAGAAAGATTGCTTTGCAAAGATGTTGATAATACAATGGTTAATCGTTTAGATGAGCTTAATTTTTATAAAAAGCAAAAGCGTATTGCTTTAAAGAATTGTGGTATTATCGATCCAGAACAAATTGATGAGTACATAGCTTTTGATGGATATAAAGCGCTAGAACAAGTTTTAACATCAATGTCTCCAGATGAAGTAATTAATGAGGTTACTGAATCTGGTTTAAGAGGTCGTGGAGGAGCTGGTTTCCCAACTGGTAAGAAATGGTTATTTACTAAACAAGCTGAAGGTGATCAAAAATACGTTGTATGTAATGCAGACGAAGGTGACCCTGGTGCTTTTATGGATCGTAGTATTCTAGAAGGAGATCCACATAGTGTATTAGAAGCTATGGAAATTGCAGGATATAGTGTTGGTGCAGATAAAGGATATATTTATGTAAGAGCAGAATATCCAATAGCAGTACAAAGACTTAGGGTTGCAATAGATCAAGCAAGAGAATATGGATTACTTGGAAAAAATATTTTTGGTACAGATTTTTCTTTTGATATAGAAATTAGATTAGGTGCAGGTGCATTTGTTTGTGGTGAGGAAACAGCACTTCTAGAATCTATAGAAGGAAGAAGAGGGCAACCACGTGTTAAACCTCCATATCCTGCAAATTCTGGATTATGGGGAAAACCAACATTAATTAATAATGTTGAGACATATGCAAATATTACAAGAATTATCTTAAATGGTGCTAAATGGTATGCAAGTATTGGTACAGAAAAATCTAAAGGAACTAAAGTTTTTGCTTTAGGTGGAAATGTAAATAATATTGGACTTGTAGAGGTACCAATGGGAACTACTTTAAGAGAAATCGTTTTTGATATAGGTGGAGGAATTCCAAATGGTAGAGAGTTTAAAGCTGCTCAAACTGGTGGTCCTTCTGGTGGATGTATTCCAAAAGAGCATTTGGATACTCCAATAGATTATGAATCTCTTTCAAATATTGGTTCTATGATGGGTTCTGGTGGACTAATTGTTATGGATGATTCTAAATGTATGGTTAATATTGCAAAATTCTATCTAGACTTTACAGTTAGTGAGAGCTGTGGCAAATGTACACCATGTAGAATTGGTACAAAGAGAATGTTGGAAATATTAGATAGAATGTGTGAAGGTAAAGCTGATGAAGATGATTTATATAAATTAGAAAAATTAGCACTAAATATTAAAAAATCTGCTATCTGTGGACTTGGTCAAACAGCTCCAAACCCAGTTTTGAGTACTCTAAAATATTTTAGAGATGAGTATATGGAGCATATTAAATATAAAAAGTGTAGAGCTGGTCAATGTAAAGCTTTAGCAAATATAGAGATAGATCCAGAAAAATGTAAAGGTTGTGGTATTTGTAAAAGAAATTGTCCTGTTAATGCTATTACAGGCGAGCCAAGACAGCCACATAAAATAGATCCAGATGTTTGTATTAAATGTGGTACTTGTGTTGATAAATGCCCATTTAAAGCAATTATGAACTAGTAAGGCAAAAGGCTGTTATAAGAATGAATTTGCCAAGTCCAAGTGAAGGGAGAATTAAGATGGAAGAGAATTTAGTAACATTAAAAATTGATGATAAAGAAGTTAAAGTGAAGCAAGGAACTACTATTTTGCAAGCTGCAAAGCAGGCGGGAATTGATATACCTACATTATGTTTCTTAAAAGATATTAATGAGGTTGGAGATTGTAGAATGTGTATAGTGGAAGTCGATGGAAGAAAAGGATTTGCAACTTCTTGTATTCAAAAGGCTGAAGAAGGTATGGTTGTGCATACACATTCACCAGCTGTTATGGAAGCAAGAAGAGTTATACTAGATTTAATCCTTTCTAATCATCATCGTGATTGTTTAACTTGTAGTCGTAATGGTAATTGCGAGTTACAAGCATTAGCAATGAAATTTAATGTTCAACATGTTGAATTTGAAGGTGAAATGACAGAACATAAAGTTGATGATAAATCTCCAGCGATTATGAGGGATTTTAATAAATGTATTTTATGTAGAAGATGTGTTGCTGCATGTAAGAATGTACAAGAAATTGGTGCTATAGATTGTATTAATAGAGGTTTTGAATCTTGTATTTCTACAGTTGGTGATCATAGTTTAAATGATGTTAACTGTACTTTTTGTGGTCAATGTATAGAGGCTTGTCCGACAGGGGCTTTGAAGGAGAAAGAATATATTAAAGATGTTTGGAGAAATTTAAAAGATCCAGATATTTATACTGTTGTTCAAACAGCTCCTGCTGTTAGAGTAGCTTTAGGCGAAGAGTTTGATATGCCTATTGGAACAAATGTAACTGGTAAAATGGTTTCTGCTTTAAAGAGTTTAGGTTTTGATAGAGTCTTTGATACAAATACAGGTGCTGACTTAACAATAATGGAAGAAGCAAATGAATTTGTTGAACGTTTTTCTAAACAAGAGGGTTTACCAATGATTACATCTTGTAGTCCAGGATGGGTAAGGTTTGCAGAAAAGAATTATCCTGATTTATTAGGACATTTATCAAGCTGTAAATCTCCACATCAAATGTTTGGAGCAATGGTTAAATCATATTATGCTAAAAAATATAATATTGATCCAAAGAAAATATGCATGGTTTCTGTTATGCCTTGCATTGCTAAAAAATATGAGTGCCAAAGAGAAGAAATGGAGGTCGACGGACTTCGTGATGTTGATTATGTTATTACAACAAGAGAGTTATCTAGAATGATTAAACAAGCAAATATAGAGTTTACACAATTACAAGATGATGTTTTTGATGAGCCAATGGGAGAAGCTACAGGTGCTGGTGCTATTTTTGGAACTACAGGTGGTGTTATGGAAGCTGCGCTAAGAACTGCAGCAGATACTTTGGAAGGTAAAGACTTACCTCAATTTGAATATAAAGCTGTAAGAGGTGGTAAAGGTAGAAAAGAAGTAATTGTAGAAATTGCTGGTAAGAAAATTAAAGCTGTTGTAGTAAGTGGTTTAAGTAATGCAAGAAAAATAATGGATGAGATAAGAGAAGGAAAAGCAGATTATCAATTTGTAGAAATAATGGCTTGCCCAGGTGGATGTGTAATGGGTGGAGGCCAACCAATAAAGAGTTCTAAGATAAGAAGTGAAGTTGATGTTAGAAAATTAAGAGCAGACGCTTTATATACAATAGATGAAAAGAGTGTAATAAGAAAATCACACGAAAGTCCAGTAATGAAGCAAATGTATGAAGAATTTTTACAAAAACCAGGAAGCGAAGTAGCTCATAAATATTTACATACACATTATACAGCTAAAAATATGTATGATATCTAGGATTAGCAGTGATTTAGGGGGATTTGAGGACGGTCCTAAAATCCCTGTTTAAAGATTGTAATTTAATGACGAGTTGGAGGAAAAATGAAAGATACAATAGATATAGACTTAATAAATTTAATAAAAAATACAATTCCAAATGATTATTGTAAATTAGATTGCATACATATAATAGATGGGTTAACAAAAAGCATTTCAACAATAGAAGAAATATTATTATATTGTTCAATATATGAAAATAATTATTTTTTTGAAAAGTTATATATAGAAATGTTAAAGAAGTTTGATAATCAGTAAAAAGAAAATCTCTATTTTATAGATGCCTATTATAAAACATTCCACAATGAAAAATCTAAAGAATATAATAAAATATTTGAGAAATATAGAAAGAAGAATAAAAATAAAATTATAAATTCTAAAAAAATAAAAAGAGAGATACATTTTTCTAGATTACTTATTATATATATAAGAAGAAATAGAAAAATGGAACACGATGAAAAGATTCATTGTATTTTAGGACAAAGGTTATCACTATATCTAGATTATATAAAATACCAAATTTTACTAAAAGTTTATAATGAACAATGTGATGAAGAAATAAAAAGATATGGTGAATGGAATTTAAAAATGATAAAAATGCAGGATACTATTAGAGACAAAGAATATTTAATATAGACATAAAAAATTGAAAGAAAGTGAGAAAAAATGCAATATTATAATTTAAAGTTATCAGTAATCTTAAAAAAAGATATTAGCTCTGAAGAAGCATATGAAAAATTATCAAATTTAATTTCTTATACAATGTTAAAGGACAATAATTTAAAATTATTACACGAAGAAAATAAATACAAAAATTATGTATTTTGTAATCTTTACCCAATAGAAAAAGATTCAATTTATAAATGTAACAATATATATTATTTTGATATAAGAGGAATAGATTTAAAACTGTTTATGAAATTGAAACAGCTGCTTAATATTGTAGAAGATAAAAATTTTAAAGTTATTCAGGTTAATTTTGAAACGAGTATACAAAGAAAAATAACAAAGTTAATAACATTAACACCAGTTATAATAACTACTAAAATAGGTGATTATGATATAAAAGATAATTTAGAATTTGTAAAAAACAGATTGGTAGCTAATATTCAAAAAAAATATAAGGCAATTTATAATATAGAAGCTGATGTAGATTTTATAAAAGAAATTATAAAAACGAATAAAAAACCAATAAAAATACCTTATAAAAATATACATATGCTTGGAAATAAATTTGAAATTATGGTAAAGGAAGATCCAATATCACAAAATTTAGCATATCTAATGCTATCAGTAGGTTCTGGAGAGAAAAATTCATTAGGATTTGGATTTTGTATGGCAAGATAGGAGGTGGCAAATATTGACGTATGATTTATTGAATGCATTTAAAAATTATTTTGAGAATGACGATATAATAGTCGATTCCTATGAATTAACAGATGGATATTATTATGTTATCGATGAAAATAATAATATGGAAAAAATGCAAGTTATAAAAAATGAATCAGATAATTATGACTTAGGGAGCTATATAAAAATAAGAGACTTTTACAGTAAATATATTGCGTCCAATAAAGCTTTGGATACTAGTTATTCAGAAGAAATTAACGGAAAGAAATATACAATGCTTAAAAAGATTTGTAGTAATAATATTTATACATTATTCTTTAAAAACAAAAGTGTTATAGGAATATGCAATAAAGATGCTACTAATGATGCAGTACCTGTGGAAGTTTTTAAAAAAGGAATTAATAAATATTATGATTCGTTATTAAAATTAGGTAGCAATAAGAAAGAGCAAATCTTGGCAAAAGAGACATATACAGATGAAGAAATTGAAAATAATAAGCAGAAAATGTTAGCTGCATTTGATTTAGTATATAATGATTTAAAAGATGAAGAAATGCAAAAAGAAACATGGATAAAAATTTTTTTTAAAAAAGATATAGAGGAATATAAAAGAGTTGCAAAAATATATATAAGATTAAAACTATTTAATACTAATGATAATAATATAAAAGTTAATGAAAAAACTTATGGTTCGAATAATTATAACTACGGTTTAAATAGTAAAAAACCATATCTTGAATTAAAATCAACTCCATATAAAATTGGTTCGTTTATAGATGATGAAAACATCGAAATAATGAACAAAATGTATATATGGTTATATAATAATGCAACGGGTAAAAATGTTTTGAAATTACCTGATGATTGGAAATTTAATGGAGTTCCAAAAGATGATTCAGAAATAAGAGATAAAAATACATATATAGTAAAAGTTGTTGGAAATAATGGAAGTGCAAGAATTGATGATTATAGGTATACCAGTAAATTCAATACAAAAATAAGAAAATTTATATGTAAAGATTATTTAATTAAAGAACATCCGATTATTTTTGAGACGGAAAATATTTATGCTTTGAATTTGTATACAAATAATATATGGTTTGCAGAAAATGAAAAAAATTCAAGAAATTATATAATTGATTCTTACTATGATTATGACAGAAAAATTGCTAAATCATTGTTGTCAAATTGGAAAAAAGAAATACTAAAACAATACAATAATCTTTTTTTAGAATTATTTGAACAAGAATATGAAAGTAATTTTATGTTGAAAATAAACAATATAGCGACAATAATTGTAGAAAATATGATAATAGATAATTTAAAACAGAACAAAGACTATTTAAATAATCCCAGCAAAGCATTTAATTTATGGATTGCATATAAACAATATTTTTATAAAGAAGGAGAGGATGAGGCAATGAAAATTAATAATCTTCATAGCCAATGTGAAGAGATAGTAAAACAAAATGGGAACATTCAAACGGATGAACAATATTATTATTTAGCTGGACAAGCAACTTACTACTTATTGAGTCAAAGTAAAGCTACCAAACTGACTCAAGATGTAACAGAACCATTCGTGAAAGCAAATACAGTAAAGAAATTAAAAAATGAATTAAAATTTCTTTATGACAAGTATAAATATAATCTTTATATGAATTTGCCCAAATTTAATAATGTGTTTTCTCAATTAATGTTACAAGAGCCTGAGCAAAAAATTAAAGATGAAAAGGAAGTTTTATTAGCAGGTCTTTTGGCAAAGAATATATTTTATACAAAGCAAGAAAAATTAGATATTGGAGGTAGTGAAAATGGAGAAAATGAATAACCGTGTATACGGGGTAATAGGAATAAAGAGTAGAATGGCAAATTGGAATGCTGATTTTACAGGAAGACCCAAATCAACATCAAATGGGGATATATATGGAAGTGATAAAGCTTTTAAGTATCCAATAAAGAAAATGTGGGAATGTGAAGGAGATAAGGTTTTATATGTTAAATCATATAAAAATGAAAAGGGAAATCTTCAAGCTAGAACGTTAGCAGAAAGATTTGAACAATTATTTGGAATACCAGTAAAAAATATTAAAGACAAAAAAGAATTAATAAAAGATTTGTTTTCTGCAATAGATGTAAAAAATTTTGGTGCTACTTTTGCAGAAGGTTCAAATAATATAAGTATTACAGGTGCAGTTCAAATAGGACAAGGCTTAAACAAATATGCAGAATCCAATATAGAAATACAAGATATATTATCACCATTTGTTGATGCGACTAAAAAAGATACTGCTCAAAATACAAGTATAGGAAAGAAAATTGTATCAGATGAAGCACATTATTTTTATCCATTCTCAGTAAACCCAGAAAATTATGATATTTATACAAAAGAAATAGATGACTTGGAAGGATATACTGTAGAAGATTATAATAAATTCAAAAGAGGTTGTTTAATTGCTGCAACTGCTTATAACACAAATAGTAAAGCCGGATGCGAGAATGAATTTGCTATTTTTGTCGAATGTAATGAAAACAGTAAACTATATTTAGCTAATTTAGATCAATATATAAAATTTGAAAAGAGAGAAAATAAAGATATTATAGATATTAGCGAATTAGAGAATATTTTAAATCAAGACAAAGTTAAAAATGAAATTAAAAGTGTTGAGATTTATTATAATCCATATACTACTGAATTATTAGGAACTAAAGAGGGCGATATAATTAAAGAATTATTTTAGAACTGGAGGAAAAAATGGAAACTATAAAATTTAAGTTGAGCTCAAATATGGCAATTATAAGAAAACCAGATAGTAATGAAACATATTATACATATAATTTCCCTCACAAAATTATGCTTTTAGGTTTATTTGGAGCAATTATAGGATTGAATGGATACAATTATTATTCTTTTCAAAAAACTTTAGGAAAAAAAGTGGAAGAGTTACCTGAGTTTTATAGCGAGTTAAAGAATATAAAAATAGCAATTGTTCCAAAAATAAAAAAAGAAAATTTTTCTAGGAAAATTCAAACTTTTAATAATTCTGTTGGATATGCTTCAAAAGAACAGGGAAACAATCTAATAGTTAAAGAACAATGGTTAGAAAAACCAGAATGGACAATATTTATATTAGAGAATGAAAATAAAAATTATATAAAATTAAAAGATTATTTATTAAATAAAAAATGTGAATATATTCCTTATATTGGGAAAAATGATCATTTCGCGGATATAAAAGATGTTACCATAGAAGAGGCTCAAAAAATAGAAGAAACTCCTACAAAAATTGATAGTCTATTTATGGAAAAAATAGCTGAAACTCAAGATAATATATTGGAAGAGATATTAGGTTTTGATAATAGTGAAAAAACAGAATATTTTTATAAAGAATTATTACCAGTAGAATTGAATGATAAAATTGGATATAGTAAGTTTGAAAATTTTGTTTATACAAACGAAGATTTAAATGTTGAAGATATAAATAATCTTTTTAAGGTAAATAATCAAAATATATATTATTTTTAGAAAGGGACAAATATGAGAAATGAGTTTATAGAAAAAATGCTAAGCAATCTAAATCATAAGTATTATGCTCATAAGAAAGCCAGTAGTGACAGGGAACTACTGGCTTCTCATCTTAATTTAACATATCAATACTATACTGAAATGGAGATGGATAAACATTTAGATTATTTAGTAAAAAATATAATAAAGAATGTTTTTAATATACGAGACGAATTAGCTCAAGAAATATATGATTTATTTAAACAAGCTATATACTATCATGATATTGGGAAAATAAATCCATTATTTCAAAAAAGTAAAATGAGTAATGATATAAATGTAAAAATGGACAATATGGATGATACACATGCAGCTTTATCAGCTAGAATATACATAGATTCAATAATTGATTTAATAAAAAATGTCTCAAATAAAAATACAATCGAAAAAATTATTATTTTATATATAGGATATTATTTTGGATATATAATATCAAGACATCATACAAAATTAGAATCATTAGGTAATTTTGTAGAAAGTATCGAAAACAAGCAAATTCCAGAAATCCCAAAGCCACAAAAATATATTTATGAAAATACATTTAATCAAGTAAATATAGAAAAAGTTTTTGAACGAATTAAAGTAGAGCCAATAAACTTGTACATATTATGCAAATTGTTGTATTCTTGTATTATTACTGCAGATTTTTATGCCACATATGATTATATGTCAGGTAAAAAAATAGATTTTCTTGTAAAAAGGAAGAGTGATTTATTTAAAAAATATGAAAATTCAGAATTAATTAATACAATTAGAAAATATGAAAGAAAAGAAATTAAAGTAACAGGCATTAATAAACTAAGAAGTGATATGTTTATTGAAACAGAGAAATCTTTACAATTAAATTTAGATAAGAATATTTTTTATTTGGAAGCACCAACAGGAGCTGGAAAAACTAATATGGCAATAAATCTTGCGGGAAAATTATATAATTCAGATAAAAGTATTACTTCTATTCATTATATCTTTCCATTTAATAATATTATTGAGCAGACGGACAAAACATTTCAAAAGTATTTTAATAAATACGATGATTATGTAGTCATAAATTCTATTTCTTCAATGACAAAGGATGAACATGAAAATTTGGATTATGAAGCCATTTATACCAAAAACATATTTAACCAATATCCAATTGTAATAACTTCGCACATTAATTTATTTAATACATTATTTGGAACAGGGAAAGAGAAAAATTATAGTTTATATAACTATATAAACAGTATAGTTATTTTGGATGAGATCCAGGCATATTCTAATAATGTCTGGAGAGAAATGATGGAGATGCTAGATAAATATGCTAAATTACTTAATATTAAATTTATAATTATGTCTGCAACACTTCCTAGACTAGATAATTTATTGGACAGCAAAAGCGCAAAAGTTTGTTCCTTAGTAAATGATACTAATAAATACTATAAAAATGAATTATTTAGTAAAAGAGTAAAAATAAATTATAATTTATTAGATAAAAAAATGGATATTGAAGAATTAAAATCTGAAATCTTAAAAAATAAAGGAAAAAAGATTTTAGTAGAATGTATTAAAAAGGATACAGCAGAAAGTCTTTACGAGAAAATAAAAGAATCGAATAATAATACATATATTATGACAGGAGATGACAATAAATATTCTAGAAATCAAATTATTGAAAAGACTAAACGAGAGCAAGATATGATACTAGTTGCAACGCAAACGATAGAAGCTGGGGTAGATATTGATATGGATATTGGATTTAAGGATATATCATTTTTAGATAGTGAAGAACAATTTATTGGAAGAATAAATCGATCTAGCAAGAAAAAAGATAGTGTTGTATATTTTTTTGATTTAGATGATGCACGTTTAATATATAAAAAGGACAAGAGATTAGAATACAATTTAAATAATATTGATGCAAGAAAATGGTTAGAAACTAAAAACTTTAAAGCTTTTTATGAAAAAATTTTAAAACATATAAAAGAAGAAACAGAAAAACATACAAATAAAAATATAGAAAACTTTTTGAACGATTGTAAATTTATAAATTTTAAAAAAATAGAAGAAGATATGCAGTTAATAAAAACAGACACAACAGATATTTTTTTGAATTACGAGATTTGTATAGATAATAAAGCTATACAAGGTGAGGATATTTTTAATAGATATGTGGAAATTTATACTGATAATGATATTTCTTATTCTGAAAAAAAGGTTAAACTATCACAAATAGCTGAATGTTTAAATTTGTTTACATATTCGATAAATACTAATAAATTAGATTTAATTGAAGGGGAAGAAATTTGTGGTATGTATTATATACAAGATGGTGAGAAATATATAGAAGATGGAAGATTTAATAGAAGCAAATATTTAGGAAAAGGAGAAGAATTATTTTTATGAAAATAACAGGTACTATAATAAATTATTATTTCCATTGTAAAAGACAATGTTATTTATTTGCTAATAGAATAAATTTGGAAGATAATTCCGAAGATGTAAGAACTGGAAAAGTATTACACGAAATAAAAGCAAAAGATGGTAAAAATACAGAGATAAAATATGAAAATATGGTGCTTGATAAAGTTACATCAAATTATATAGAAGAATATAAGAAAAGTGATGCTGATACAGAAGCTGCCAGAATGCAACTATTATTTTATTTGAAGAATTTTAGTGATAAAGGTATTGAAAAACAAGGAAAATTAATATACGAAGAAAAAAATAAAAAGAATAGCAAAAAAATACAAATTGTAGAACTGGATGATAAAAATTTGAAGTTATTAAATAATTGCATAAGTGAAATAGAAAATTTAATATCACAAAATTCAATTCCTAATGTTGAAAAAGATAATAAATGTAAAAGATGTGCATATTATGAATATTGCTACTTATAAATATACAAGATGAAGGAGATAGAATATGAAATCAGAAACGAAATATATATTTTCAAAAGGAGATTTATCAAGACAAGACTTTAGTATTAAATATAGAAATGATAAAGGCAATTTTTATTTACCTATAGAAAAAGTAAGAGAATTATACTGTTTTAATGATATAACAATCTCTACAAAGCTGTTAGATATTTTAGCTACTGCTGGAATTGTAGTACATTTTTTTAATTATTATGAAAATTATGTTGGAACTTTTTATCCAAAGAAATCTCTAATTAGTGGCAAATTAATTGTAAAACAAGCGATGGCTTTTGAAAATAATAGATTAATTATAGCAAAAAGCATTGTAAATGGTATTGCTAAAAATATAAAAACTGTTTTATATCATTATTATAGGCATGGTACAAAAGAATTAAAATCTACAATAGATTTTTACAGTAAAGATGTAGAAAAATTATTAGATAAATCTAAAGATATTAAACAAGTTTTATCTGTTGAAGGGAAGATATGGGCTATGTTTTATGCTACTTTTAAATATTTTTTACCGGAAGATTTTATTATTAATAAAAGAGTGAAAAGACCACCAGATAATCCTATGAATGCTATGATTTCATTCGGCAACACGTTATTATATACAAAAACAATAGCACAGATATATAATACCCATTTAGAACAATCAATCTCTTTTTTACATGAACCAAGTGAAGCAAGGTTCTCTTTAAGTTTGGATTTAAGTGAGGCATTTAAGCCAGTTATAGTTTTTAAAACAATATTTGATTTGGTTAACAATAAAAAAATAAAAGTTGAAAGACATTTTGAATCTAAACTTAATTATTCACTATTAAATGATGATGGAAAAAAGCTCTTTATTGAAGCTTTTGAAAATAAAATTAATCAAACTTTTGAACATTCAAAATTACATAGAAAAATTACATATAAGCAAGCAATTAAATTAGATGGATACAAATTAATAAAATATATACTGGAAAACAAAGAATTTATGCCATTTGACCTAGAAAAGAGGAATTGATTTGAAAAAGAAAATTAATTATAATTATGTCTTCCTATTTTATGATGTAGGAGAAAAGAGAGTTAATAAGGTTTTTAAAAAATGTAAGAAGTATTTAAATCATTGGCAAAAATCTGTTTTTAGAGGACCACTTACTAATTCAGAAATTTTAGAATTGGAAAATGAATTAAAAGGTATTATAGATAAAGAGAAGGATTTTATATCTATAGTAAAGATAATGGATTTTAAAACAATTGGAGAAACTACATTAGGAAATAATGAAATAAATACAGAAGATATTTTTTTATAATTTTCCAGCTGTATTGAATTTTTATTAGTTTTAAAGGCTAGGACAATTATAGGATTACTTGGAAAAAATAATAAAAAATGTTGATTTATTACTGATTATAGAGTATTATATATTTGAAAAAGGCTTGTTTGGCCATCGTTGAACTTTAACATAAGATGTATTTAAATTTTTAATGCGAAGGTGGGAAAGCGACCTTACGTCGGTTGAACTTTAACATAAGATGTATTTAAATGAATAAATAGTAATGGTAGTCAAAAAATGTTTTATAGTTGAACTTTAACATAAGATGTATTTAAATTTTTTAAACTTATATTATATGGAAGGGTGAAAAATGTTGAACTTTAACATAAGATGTATTTAAATAAGAAATGATGTTTTATCTATGCTTAAAGCATTAGGAAGTTGAACTTTAACATAAGATGTATTTAAATAAGAGTAGAGTTGTATTCTTTGGGATATGAGTATGGTTGAACTTTAACATAAGATGTATTTAAATAAATAAAGATTATAGTAATAAATGGTTTTTTGCATTTGTTGAACTTTAACATAAGATGTATTTAAATACCTTTTTAAACCCTTGTACAATATTAGGAATACCAAGTTGAACTTTAACATAAGATGTATTTAAATATGCTTAATTTTGGTAAAGCAGAAAATGAACAAGTAAGTTGAACTTTAACATAAGATGTATTTAAATATAAACTAAATTGTTCTTCATAATCTATGTATATTAGTTGAACTTTAACATAAGATGTATTTAAATTATGAATTTATTTGTCCAGAATGTAATGGAAAAGCGGTTGAACTTTAACATAAGATGTATTTAAATAAGACCAGAAGATACTACTATGAGTTTACGTAGATTGTTGAACTTTAACATAAGATGTATTTAAATAATTCATAGCTATAAATTTGTTTTTTATTATTGTTCTGTTGAACTTTAACATAAGATGTATTTAAATAGGTAGTAGAATGATTGACAGAGTAACAGAATATGGTTGAACTTTAACATAAGATGTATTTAAATGTATTTAAATTAATATCCATTACTTTTAGTAGATTGCTCATCTAGGTTGAACTTTAACATAAGATGTATTTAAATTAGAAATGAAAGATATAGAAATAAAATACAAAGAAGTTGAACTTTAACATAAGATGTATTTAAATTTTGCTTTTATATTTCTTATTTCATCTTGTACTTGTGTTGAACTTTAACATAAGATGTATTTAAATTATATTTGCTCTGGGTCATAAACTCCAGATAAATCCAGTTGAACTTTAACATAAGATGTATTTAAATGCTGGTGCATTTTCAAACACAGTATCTACTACTTCGGTTGAACTTTAACATAAGATGTATTTAAATTTTTATCATTATTTATCTTTAAGGCATCTGCAGTTTGTTGAACTTTAACATAAGATGTATTTAAATTCTATTAATGTATTGTCTTCTATCTGATACTCTTGAGTTGAACTTTAACATAAGATGTATTTAAATTCACAATTTACACTACCTCCACAACTAATATCTCCGGTTGAACTTTAACATAAGATGTATTTAAATTCTGTTGTTATTTTATCAAATACTTTGTCTATTCGTGTTGAACTTTAACATAAGATGTATTTAAATAAGATAGATAAAGATGGATATGAGATAGTATGTTTGCGTTGAACTTTAACATAAGATGTATTTAAATGCAGTGGAAAGTGTAGTAAATGTGGAGAATGTTGTGTTGAACTTTAACATAAGATGTATTTAAATGAATATGAATGGGAATTAGAAAAAAGCAATATTTAGTTGAACTTTAACATAAGATGTATTTAAATAGCAATATGTAAAGAACGAAAAATGTGGTGTATTGAGTTGAACTTTAACATAAGATGTATTTAAATTATCCTAATTCACTTGCAGCTGTAACTAAGCTTTTAGTTGAACTTTAACATAAGATGTATTTAAATTATATACACTTCTAAAATCTAAGTCTTGAGCAATAAGTTGAACTTTAACATAAGATGTATTTAAATTTTTTTATCCTTTCTGTAATCTAGTAAATTACAATAGTTGAACTTTAACATAAGATGTATTTAAATTTTAATATCTTTATATCCTCTTCTATATCCATCCTAGTTGAACTTTAACATAAGATGTATTTAAATTTTATTCTCTTCTATCCAAGTAAATCTACCTTTTACGTTGAACTTTAACATAAGATGTATTTAAATGAATTAAGAGCAGTAACACATTTCAGAAAAATAAATGTTGAACTTTAACATAAGATGTATTTAAATCTCCTTAATTAGCATACAAACTTTCAAACTCATCTTCGTTGAACTTTAACATAAGATGTATTTAAATTGATGTGCCACAATGTGGCTACAGAATATTATTTGGTTGAACTTTAACATAAGATGTATTTAAATTCGGAATTGGAGTTCTCTGCACGAACTTCAATTTTGTTGAACTTTAACATAAGATGTATTTAAATTTATTTATATGTTACAAATAATAACGGAAATAATGCCGTTGAACTTTAACATAAGATGTATTTAAATGATAGAAGAGAGAGCAACACACCCCAAAATCAGCTTGGTTGAACTTTAACATAAGATGTATTTAAATGCATTACTATCAACATTATTTACTAAGTCTTGTATAGTTGAACTTTAACATAAGATGTATTTAAATGCAATAGTAATAGTAGCTGTTCCAGTTTTAGTATGTTGAACTTTAACATAAGATGTATTTAAATACTCTACCAGATATTCCACTAATTGTCCCGTCACTGTTGAACTTTAACATAAGATGTATTTAAATGATGTTAAAATCTATGGCATATTTATTAGTAGTTCGGTTGAACTTTAACATAAGATGTATTTAAATATATTAAGCTCTATTTTATTTTCTAACTCGTCAAAACGTTGAACTTTAACATAAGATGTATTTAAATGCAATAGTAATAGTAGCTGTTCCAGTTTTAGTATGTTGAACTTTAACATAAGATGTATTTAAATACTCTACCAGATATTCCACTAATTGTCCCGTCACTGTTGAACTTTAACATAAGATGTATTTAAATGATGTTAAAATCTATGGCATATTTATTAGTAGTTCGGTTGAACTTTAACATAAGATGTATTTAAATGGTATAGCACTATATGGAAGTGCAATAGACCAACTTAGTTGAACTTTAACATAAGATGTATTTAAATACCAATATCTGATGTAGTAAAATTAAAATTTAAAGAAGTTGAACTTTAACATAAGATGTATTTAAATACTGTTGATTGTAAATAATCATATTTACCCGTTACAGTTGAACTTTAACATAAGATGTATTTAAATATATATGGAACAAATTAATAATGCTTGTCGTAAAGGTTGAACTTTAACATAAGATGTATTTAAATTAAGCGCTTTTAACTGTAATATTTAAATTTTTACAGTTGAACTTTAACATAAGATGTATTTAAATATACCTACTAATAAATCTATATTGGAAAAATTTGGAAGTTGAACTTTAACATAAGATGTATTTAAATTATTTACCAGTTACTGGGTTATAAACTTTTATACCATGTTGAACTTTAACATAAGATGTATTTAAATGAAGTAGCATCAGGTATGGAAAATTTAGCTAGTGCAGTTGAACTTTAACATAAGATGTATTTAAATAATACAAAATTATAATTTAGTTTACTGTGTATTCTAGTTGAACTTTAACATAAGATGTATTTAAATAAAGAACCCAATTGTGTGTTTGTCTCAATGTCATAGTTGAACTTTAACATAAGATGTATTTAAATTATTTTTTGCTTGTCCTATAGCCATTGTTTTACCACCGTTGAACTTTAACATAAGATGTATTTAAATACCGTGAAAGTTCCATCATCGTGAACATAAAATCCAGTTGAACTTTAACATAAGATGTATTTAAATTTCCTTGCAAATAAAAACGTCTTAGAATCGATTGCCGGTTGAACTTTAACATAAGATGTATTTAAATATTCTTCTTGCAAATTGATTTTTAATAGTATATCTACGTTGAACTTTAACATAAGATGTATTTAAATCGCAAAACTTCTTGACCAGTCTTTTTATAAATCTGTTGAACTTTAACATAAGATGTATTTAAATTATTGTAAGTTTTCTTGCATAAGAAGTTATGAAAGAGTTGAACTTTAACATAAGATGTATTTAAATAGCTATTCCTACAGTAGTGGATGCGTTAATAACTAATGTTGAACTTTAACATAAGATGTATTTAAATTTACATTATCAAAAATGAAATTAGAAAAAAGGAGAAGTTGAACTTTAACATAAGATGTATTTAAATACAAAAGTATTAGCAACTTCTTACTTTAGAAACGGTTGAACTTTAACATAAGATGTATTTAAATCAATTTAAAATTTGATGGTAGTTATATTTTGGATTTGTTGAACTTTAACATAAGATGTATTTAAATTCATCAGCTTGCATCGACAAGTGAAAATATAAATTCGTTGAACTTTAACATAAGATGTATTTAAATTTGCTGGTGGCTTTTCTTTTTGTGTTTCTTGCCATGTTGAACTTTAACATGAGATGTACTTAAAGATTTCGCGAGATAGTAGTCTATATTGAAAAAAATATATAAAAACCGATAAAGAAGGAATAAAATTAATACATGCTATTCCTAAATTAAAAGAAAGTTTTAAAGAGGTATAAAAAATATGGCAAAGTTATCTAGTGAAGTAATTGAACTGATAGAAAAATATAAAAAGAAATTTGGCAAAAAAACAGAACCTTTTTGGTATACTGAATGGAATAGACAACAAGAATATGCAGATTATTTAAAAAAAGAATTAGAAAAGAATAAATAAAAAAAATTCTTAATATTATTTTTAAAATTTTTATTAAACCATTTATTAATTTCACCTTTTTTTACTGCTTCCTCAAATTTTTTTGCCTTTTCATTTTCCTTTCTTGTTAATTTTTCCTTTTCACCTATTTGTATTAGTTTCGGAATTTTATTACTACACCTTGGGCTATTTTTACTTATTTATATCACTCCATAAAATATAGTATTTATTATATTTTTTCTACTAAGAATTTACTATTTCTAGAATACAGAATTACACTTTTTATTGATTAAACTTTCTTATATTTTTATCATTCTTTGATATTATATATATAAATATTTGTGTTTTCCTTATAGTTATTTTTATTTGAAAAAGATAAAGATTCTTTAAAAGTATATTATTTCTCTTTAATTTAATTGTTCTTACGTATATATTCTCGATGAACATTTTTAGTAAGGATACTAATCATGATTACAGTTTACAACCTTGAAACAGTAGATTATTCATATCCAATAGAGCCTAAAACTAAATAAAACTTTTCTATTAACGTTGAATTTTAGCATGAGATATATTTAAATCTAAAAAAAGTTTTTTGAAGAGATTTAATACTTAATATATTTGAGCTATTTGTATTAGAGTTAGTTATTGGTCTTTAGACCTATTTTCATCAACCTTATTATTACTAGTAATATTTACATCTATTTCATTTTCAAATGTAGAAATTGAACTTATAACATTAGTAGTATTTTCAGAAATAGAATTTTGTGTAACATTAGTACCTATAGTATTATTTCCAGTTGTTGTATTATCTGAATGAATTGCATTTGGTGTAGGAGAGATAATACAAGCAATAAAAAATAAAATAATACAGATAATTACTAATAACTTTCCATTAATAAAATTAGTTAATCTTTCCCATACACTTGGAAAAACAATTATAGCTGTAAACAAAAAGTAAAAGATGCAACACTTGAAAAAGTTGCTAATGTAAATATAAAGAACAGAACTGTAAAAATATATTTTATAATATCACTTTTAAAATTTTTATTTTCCATATTTAATCATCCCCTTATTTCCTGAGAGATAACAACACTTAATATAATGAAAGTCAAATTATAAAAAAGAAGCCTCTATTTTCCAAAGAAAAAGAGGCTAATAGATGTGAGCAGGAAAATACTCCTGCTAGATTGAAGTGAAATTAGAAATGGAAATAGTATTAATCGTAATAGCCTAAGTCACAGTCTTCAGCATCAAAAGGATCAGAATCTATCGCAATTACGATGCCAAGGAATAAAACAAAAAGCGTTGTAATAACTCCGATGACTGCGAAGATAGTCTTAATAGCTTTTCCCATACCTAAATCCTCCTTATATAATTTGTTCGTCCATATTATATCAAAATATCTATATATCTGCAAATTTCGAATATATTAATACTCTAAACCTATTCAACTGACTACTCATACTAATAGAAAAAATTGTTTAAAAAATATATAATACCATAGGAAAATTTAATGGGAAGATATTAATTGATTAACAAAAATTACTTGCCAAAAAGGAATAAATAAAATAAAATTAAAATCAACGGAAATTAAAAAGTGTCCCAAAAGTTCAAAAGGGCAAACTTAAAAACCAAGGAGGAACAAAAAAGAGCATGGTAATAGACAAAATAAAAAAAGTAAATAACGCAGAAGATGAGAAGCCACAAAAAAATACCAAAGCTGCGGATATGCTAGTTGGTAAATGGGTAAAATGTGATGCATGTAAAGAAATATTATATAAAGATGATGTTCACAAAAATTTTAGTGTATGTCCAAATTGTGGTAAACACTTCAGAATATCAGCAAGAAGAAGGATAAAGCAAATAATAGATGAAGGAACATTTATAGAAACATACGAAAATATGCCAGAAACAGACCCTATACATTTTGATGGCTATATAAAGAAAATAGAGACATTAAAAGAAAAAACTAAAATACAAGAAGCTGTTACAACTGGATTCGGAGAAATACATGGTAATAAAGTAATAATAGCTGTAATGGATGGAAATTTCTTAATGGGAAGTATGGGAAGTGTTGTAGGAGAAAAAATAACACTTGCTATAGAAGACGCAATAAAAGAAAAATTACCATTTATAATTTTTTGCGTGTCTGGTGGAGCTAGAATGCAAGAAGGCATGGTATCATTAATGCAAATGGCAAAGACTTCAGCTGCAGTTGCAAAATTAGATGATGCAGGACTGTTAAATATAACTGTACTTACAGATCCAACAACTGGAGGAGTTACAGCGAGTTTTGCAAGTTTAGGAGATATAATTTTAGCAGAGCCTAATGCATTAATTGGTTTTGCAGGACCAAGGGTTATAGAACAAACAATAAAACAAAAATTACCTGAAGGTTTCCAAAGGTCAGAATTTTTATTAGAACATGGATTTATAGATAAAATTGTAGAAAGAAAAGATATGAAGAAAACTTTAGCTCAAATATTGGAATTGCATAAAAACTAAGAAAGGAGATGGAATTAATGAGCAAAAAAACAGCATGGGATATAGTTATGCTTGCAAGAGATGCACAAAGGCCAAAAGCAAAAGACTACATAGAAAGTATCGTAGATGATTTCATCGAATTTCATGGTGATAGAGCCTTTGGAGATGATAAATCTATAATTGGTGGAATTGGTAGAATAAATGGTACAGTAGTTACAGTTATAGGGCAAGAAAAAGGTAGTACAACAAAAGAAAAAATGGAAAGAAATTTTGGTATGACAAATCCAGAAGGATATAGAAAAGCTTTAAGACTTATGAAACAAGCAGAAAAGTTCCATAGACCAATAATTACATTTGTAGATACTCCAGGAGCATATCCAGGACTAGGAGCAGAAGAAAGAGGTCAAGGAGAAGCAATAGCAAGAAACTTGATGGAAATGTCTAGATTAAAAACGCCAATAATTTCTATAGTAATTGGTGAAGGTTCAAGTGGTGGAGCTTTAGCAATTTGTATTGGTGACAGAATAGCGATGTTAGAAAATAGTGTATATTCTGTATTATCACCAGAAGGATTTGCAAGCATTTTATATAAAGATGCAAGCAAAAATAAAGAAGCAGCAGAAAAAATGAAAATCACAGCTAAAGACTTAAAAGAATTAGGTATAATAGATGACATTATAAAAGAAAAAGATAATCAAGAAGAAAATTTAGAGTTTGTATCAGCAGAACTAAAAGAATATATTACAAAAACTCTAAAAAAATTAACTAAGTTAAAAACTGAAGATTTATTAAATCTTAGGTATGAAAAATATAGAAAAATAGGAAAGATGGAGGAGTAAGATTATGTTATTAGAAAACAAAAAATTAGTATTAATGGGAGTAAGAAACAAATGGAGTATTGCATGGGGAGCAGCTAAATCAGCTCATGACAATGGTGCACAATTAATTTGCACATATAACCCAGAAGAAGGTTCAGAAAAATTAGCAAAATTATTAGAAGAATTTCCTGGAACAAAATTATATCCATGTGATGCAAGCTCAGATGAAAGTATAAGAGATTGTTTTGCAGCTATAAAAGCAGATTTTGGAAAAGTTGACGGAATATTACATAGTATAGCCCATGCTTTTACAGATGATTTAAGAAATGATTTTATTAATACATCAAGAGAAGGATATGCTCATGCATGTGATGTAAGTGCATATTCATTAGTAAAAATAGTAAACGAAGCTGTTGCACAAGATGCATTAAATGAAGGAGCAAGTATTGTTACATATACATATTACGGATCAGAAAAAGCAGTTGTTGGATATAATGTTATGGGTGTTGCAAAAGCAGCTCTAGAAGCTAGCATTCGTTACCTAGCACAAGATTTAGGTAAAAAAGGTATGAGAATTAATGGTATTTCTTCAGGACCAATCAAAACATTATCTGCAAAGGGAATTAAAGATTTTGGTTCAATATTAGATGTTATAGAAGAAAAAGCTCCAATGCACAAAAATGTTACAATAGAACAAGTTGGAGATACTACAACATTCTTATTTAGCAATATGTCATCTGGAATTACAGGTGAAATAATTCATTGCGACAATGGATTCACAACGGTTGGTGTATAATATAAAAAACTACAAGTTCATTCACATAGTACGTGCTTTTCTTATATATAACAAAATCCCTTAGACAATAAGTCTAAGGGATTTTTCTATAAATATTTTAAAATTAATATACACTTTAAATCTACATATGATATAATTCTTTAAAATATAATTTGGAGAGAAATAATGGTTAATATATTTTTTAAAGTAAATAACGAATTTTTAATACATAAGTGTGAAAATGATCAAGCAGATAAATATGGAGATTTTTTAAATTATCCAAAAAGTCACATGGAAATTTGGGATGAATTTTATTATGGTAAATATAATGTCGATTTTGATTTCTTTCCAAGAGGCAGAGTAGTATACAATGTAAAAGAAAATTGCTATTATATTTATCATGATAAATGTATTACTGATTTAACAGAAATCTTGAAAAACTATGAAAATGAAGAATATAAAGTTTGTACAGATTATCATTATCAATGTCATAAATGTAATTTAAATTATGTAATATAAGGAGGAATACAAATGAATGAAGAGGGAAAAAATACTTGATCTAAACTATGTAAGTGTTTCGATTATACAAAGAAAACTAAGAATAGGATATACAAGAGCTACTAGAATTATAGAAGCAATGGAAGAAAAAGGAATTATTTCTAAGCTGCAAGGAACCAAACCTCGTAAAGTATTAATTTCCAAAGAATATTGGGATATGATAAAAGATAATAAATAGGGGGAATTAAAATGAATATAAAATTAACAAAAAACATAGAAGAAGCAAATTGTATAACACATAATGGAACATTCCATTGTGATGAAGTTTTTTCTACAATTATGTTTTCAAAATTATTACCAGAAGTTATTGTGTGCAGAACTTCAGATTTAGAAAAGGCCAATAGCGATCAATATATATATGATGTTGGTGGAGGAGAATTAGATCATCATCAATTTGGTGGTAATGGAGAAAGAGATAATGGAGTAAAGTATTCATCTTGCGGTTTGGTTTGGAAAAAATTTGGTAAAGAAATAATAAAAAAATATACAGAAAAAGACATAGATGAAATTTGGAAAATGATAGACAAAAACTTAATTCAATGTATAGATGCAGGTGATAATGGTCAAATACCAGATATAAATGTAGATTATAGACTTGTACAAGTAGCAAGTATTATCTCTGAATTTAATCCAAATTGGGATGAAGATATAGACCCAGATGTTAAGTTTGAAGAAGCAGTAAAATTAGCAGAAACAGTATTTGATAATTCAATGAAATCTTCAATTTCGAAGATGAGAGCTAAATCAAAAGTAGATATGGCAATTAATGATTCAAAAGATGGAATTATGACCTTGGAAAAATTTTTGCCATGGAAAGAGTTTTTATTAGAATCAGATAGTTCTAAAGCTAAATTAATAAATTTTGTTATTTTTCCTTCAAATAGAGGTGGATATAATATTTATACAGTGCCAGAGAAATTAGGTTCTTTTACAAGTAGGAAATTGTTCCCTAAAGAATGGGCCGGCTTAAAAGATAAGGAATTGCAAAAAGTAACAACAGTAGAAACTGCAAGATTTTGTCATAATAAATGTTTTATATGTGCTGTAGATACTAAAGATGATGCTTTAAAACTAGCTAAAATAGCAAATAATTTATAAAAAAGATAAAATAAATAAAAAATACTTGACAAAGAAAGTTTTAATATGCTATTATAAGTAATGTTAAAGCTTATGCGGGCGTGGCGGAATTGGCAGACGCGCTGGTCTTAGGAACCAGTGCCAATGGCGTGGAGGTTCAAGTCCTCTCGCCCGCACCACTAATTGTTTAGTAAAAAAGAACTCAATTCCTATTAAGAAATTGAGTTTTTTTTTATATAGGAAAATCGTTAGATTCTACGTATATAACAAGTTTAGGATACTTATGTATGCTAGAGAAAAGCTAGTGGTATGTATTTCGTGATGACTTCAAAGAGAAACACTTGGAGAAATGCCTTTCTTATATTATAATTTTAATGGAAGTGAGAAAATGAAATTTTGGTTATTAAATCATGAAGCGACAATAGAAGATTTAAATAAATTTAAATTTTCTAATAAAAAAATAGGAGTAATTGCACATATAGAAAATAATAATGGAGAAATATTGTTACAACAAAGAGGTATTAAATCTAGAGATGAAAATGGACTTTATGAATATATAGGAGGAAAAGTTGACCCAGAAGATTCTAGTTTTAAAGATGCAATTATTCGAGAAATAAAGGAAGAGGCTGGAAGTGATTTAAAACTTGAAGTTAGTGATTCTAAAGGAATTTATCATTGCTTCAAAAATAATGTTAATTGGATATTTGTAATCTATATTGTAAAATATATTGAGGGCGAAATAAAAATAATGGAACCAGATAAATGTCAAGGTTATAAGTTTTGCAAAATAGATGATGCTTTAAATTCTGAATTGGTAACTGAAAGTTGTAAATTTTTAATAGAAAGTATTAGGGATAATATTTTATGTATGTAGATTTTTTGTAAAAGTTATATTATAATCTTATAAACTGAGCTAGTAAGAATATCTTTATAGCAAAGTATTATAATTTCTTCTAATACCGAAATGTATTTAGAAAATTCATCTTATAATTTAGTGAATTGGATTAGTTAATTAAGGTAGAAGCAAATATAGGAGGATTTATGGATACAAGAGTAGCAATAATAGGAATTATATTAGAAAAAAAAGATGAAGTGGAAAAATTAAATTCCATTTTACATGAATATTCTAATAGAATAATAGGAAGAATGGGGATGCCATATAGTAAAAAGTCAATCAACATTATCACTATTGTTATTGATGCTCCACAGGATGAAATAAATACTTTATCTGGAAAAATTGGAAAGCTTTCTGGAATAACAAGTAAAGTTATTTATTCTAATAAGTGAAGATATATTTTAAAGCTCTGTCTAATAAAGAAAGAGAGGGTTTAAAATGGAGAATGAAGGAATAATTAACAAAAGGGTAAAGGATTTTTCTAAAGGTATTGATATTATGCAAACGATATTAATATTTTTAATTGCTTTACTAGTACCAACTTTTTTGGGTGGAATTTTAAGTAAAATTTTTGGTAGCACAAGTGTTATGTCTACTAATTCACAATTGATAGTAGGAACTATTGTAAATGCAGCATTAGTGGTATCAGCGATAAATTTAAAAGTCTGGGCGAAAATATTAGGAGTAGTTACAATGCCAAGTATATCTACAATACTAAGTGGATATGTTTTTGGAACAGCTTCTGTATATATGGTATATATGATACCTGCGATATGGATAGGAAATTTTGCATTGATTTATTCATATAAATTTTTGATGTTAGGAAAAAACAAACATTATTTTCTTGCTGGAATTGTGGGAATAATAGTAAAAGTAGCTATAATATTTGCTTTATTTAATTTGATTAATTTATTTGGAGTATTTCCTGAAAAATTAGTTGAAAATTTAAGAAATGCAATGGGAATGACACAACTTATAACAGCTACATTAGGTGTGATTGCGGCTTTTGTGATATATAAATTGGAAAAAAAATAAGATGCTTTTTAATTTAATATTAGCTGTGAAATAAATTTTTAGTTTGTTATTAACATTTATTTAAACTAAAAGTGCAGCGGAGCAGATGATGTTTAGCACATTTATCTACTCCGCTGCTTAATGCATTAATAATACAATTCGTTCCATTCGATTGAGGTGTCCGCCTCATCAAATGGTGTAATTGCCGCGCCGTCTTCTGTTGGATAACCTTCTTCTCCTTCGGCTGTGGAAACGACAAATTTTCCTTCGTCGTTTTCGATTACAACCGCTGAAAGATCATCCGCAAGTGCTACCGGAGTTCCAATAATTTCTTCTGTGTATACATTGGCATATGTCTCATATGCCGCCATGTCTGAAGCTCCAATTAACAAGAGGGTCTTGTTAGGTCTGACACTATAAACACAGAAATCAGGGTTATCCTGAACGAGGTACATCTCGTATTCGTCAATTGTGCCGGCGGCTGAATCTGAAACACTTTCAGAGGATCCAGAATTAGCTCCAGCTGCAACAACAACACCTCCAACAACAGTTAATGTCAATACCATAGCAATTACAAAGATTTTTTTCCGCATAATAATACTCCTTTCTAGATTTGAAAAATCCTTTATAAATCAATATTTGGCGTGGAAAATAAAAAATATTTTAAAATATTAATAAAATGGTTGACAAAAGGATATAAAATAGTTTAAAATAATAAATGTCCGCAAGAGATGGTGAGTATAGCGTAGTTGGTTAACGCGCCAGTTTGTGGCACTGGAGACCCTGGGTTCGAATCCCAGTACTCACCCCAGATTTTATATTGGGGAAATACTGAGAAAATCACCTATCAAAAAAGGAAAAGTAAATTTATATTGGGCTGTAGCCAAGCGGTAAGGCACCAGACTTTGACTCTGGCATGCGCAAGTTCGAATCTTGCCAGCCCAGCCAACTAAAAAAATTGATGTAAATAGCTTGTATCTAAGGATACAAGCTATTTACTTTTTAAAAACTAGAAATAATTTTAAAAAATTTACAATATTTAATTTTCACTAGAGCTATATAGCTTTTCACGGTTTTTAATTTATTTTAATTTTTAGTATTTCTAACAACTAACTAAACAAATTTATTTGTAATAATTAAAAAATATGTAATTGTTTAGTTAGTATGAGATATTTTTCACAAACATAAAAATTAATAAATTTGATAACACGCTAATATCAATACTTACAGAAGTTTTTTTGTTTAGTTAGTAGAAAAAACAAAGTTATAATTCTTTTTCATTATCATTTTTTGCAGAAATTAAATTAGTTCCTATTAAATTTTCATTCAGATAATATTGATTAACTTTGTCAAGCTCTCTTTCCTTAAATTGTTCTAAAACAGAAGTATATGTATTTAATGTGACTGTAATATCTTTATGTCCCATTAATCTTTGAACGACAACAGGAGCCATACCACTTTCAATACAACGTGTTCCGAAAGTATGTCTTAAAGAGTGGCTAGAAATATCAGTAATATTAAGTTCTTGTTTTAATATTCTTTTTAGCTCATTATTTATTGTAGAACGTCTGCAATATTTACTATTATTAGGTTTAAAAAGTAGTTTTTCATCATTATTAATTTGCTTATTTGCTATTTTCATTTGTTCTACAATATAAGGAAAAAGAAAGTAGGGGATAGGTATAGTTCTTTTGCCACTATATGTTTTGGTTTTATTACCCATAATAATATTTCCTTTTTCATCAGTTGTTAATGTACGAGATATATTTAATCTTTTATTTTTTAAGTCTATATCGTGTGTTGTAAGAGCTAAAGCTTCTCCAACTCTTAAACCTGTGTACATTTGTAACAAATATACATTTCTATATTTAAATTCATCTATAGGCTTATCAACAAGCCAATTGGTAAAAGCTTCTTGTTCTTCAATTGTTAATGCACGTACAACTTTATTTTCCTTATTGCTTTTAGGTCTAATAACATCAATCATTGGATTTTGAACGATATATCCTTTATTTACAGCAATATTAAAAGCTTGATTTAACTGCTGATGTGCTTTTTCTATCATTGAATTGCTTAAATTTTTTAGAGAATTTAAATAAGTTTGTAATTCTTCTGTTTTTATTGTATCAATTCTTTTATGAGCAATAGGGTATTTCTCTAATCGTTTTATTGAATTTAAAGTTCTACCATATTGTGCAGGTCCAATTTGATTAGTATTATGTTTAAGTTCTAAATTAGCTTTTAATATTTCAACTAAAGGTATACCATTATGTTCTATGTAAATAGGATTTTCTTTTTGATACATAATTGTATTTAAGTATTTTTTAGCTTCATTTTCTGTTTTAAAACTTTTTGTTTTATATTTCATTTTACCTGTTTCAGTATCATATTCTTTATATTGAGCGTTCCACTTTTTTCGTTGTTTATTATAATATACTGAACCTTCGCCATTTCCTTTTGATGACATATATTATACCTCACTTTCTTTTTTATTCATTTTCCATAATAAGTATGAAGCTAAAGTAACAGTTTTCCTTTTACCAATTTGAAGAGAAGGGAAGTCTTTTTGTTTAAATAAGTCATAAGCTTGATTTATTCCAATGTTTAAATCTTTTGAAACATCTGATACTGAAAGTGTAATAAATGGGTTCTTAATTTTACTTAAATAATTTATTACTATTTGTTCTTTTAAAGAATCTTTAGTATTATTTGTGCTAATATTTTCTTCATTAATATTCAGTTTTTATACACCTCCATTTTATCTTTCACATTCATTATTATTAAATTTTGTATTTTTTCCTAAACATAGTCCATCTAAAAAGATGCCTACTTCATTCCAAGTTTTAAAGCAATTTTTTGAGTCTATAGAATACCAGTCTTTATCTTTTATATCTTTATCAATTAAAGCTATAGCTTTGTTATATGTATAAACGTTAGAAATATTTAGTAATATTAATTGTTTGTCAGTATCAGAAAGCATATATTTATTAAATCCAAGTATTCTTTTTTGTAGTTCCTTTTTTGTCATTATTATCATCTCCATTATTTTTTAAAACTGTTGCTAAAGCTAATTGAATATTAATTAGCATGCTCATTAGTAATTTATCAAAAGGAGGGGAGTCATTATATTTGTTATTTCCGACACCTCTTTCATATATAAATGGAAAATTTGATTTTCTTTGTTGAGAATTTATTTTTACAATTTTAGCTGATTTACTAGTTAAATCTTTTGAAAACCATATAATATCTTCTTGTGAAATACTTTGAAATTCACGAGATTTTTTATCAATGTTAACTACGACTAAATCTCCTATAATTCGACGAAGTGGAAGAAAAATATTTGGGCGCATAGGAAGTTTAGACTTATTACTATGACAAATAATAAATAGTTTCTCGTATGGAACAATATCAAGTTTTTTTTGTATAATTGCTTTTTTTAATTTATAGATGTTATTAATAATTTTGACTTTTGGAGTTTGTCCCACTTTTTTGTATAAAACTCTAATTGAATTTGTATTTTCAGCTTTTGGAATAATGTTTTTCTTTTTCAAAACTAAACACCTCATTATCTTTCTTCTTCATCAATATGCTGTTTTCCCTTATGTGATAGAGAACGTTTATAATCTTCTTTTGTATATTTTAAGCCAAATTCATTATAATAAGCTCTAATAATTTCATATGAAAGCCCATGTCTTTTGTTGTTTTTTCTTGGATATACTTTTGGTCTAGCAGCGTTATATCCCATACAATCTAACATCTCTTGAAAATCTGCTAATAATTTAGCCTCACAGTAATATTTAGTGGTTACCTTATAGAATAAATCATAGATATGACCAACTGGTTTTTTTGATACTTCATTAGAAACAGAAAAATCAATTTCTTCGTCCATAATTTTAGCTCCTTTCATTATTTTTTTAAGTTATTAGCTTTGTACAATGTTTGTAAGTTATACTTAAAATGTCTTATTCCTTTTTCTCTTAAAGAGATAACTTTTTTCTTTTGCATTTTTAATCTTCTACAAATGTCAATTAATTTACAGTTTTCAACATATGTAAGATATAATACCTTTCGTTCTATCAAAGGCACAATTTTCATTGCTAGATAATACAATTCGTTAGAAAATATATTTTCTAAATGATTTATATTAACGTCTGAATTATCTATATCTTGAATTGATTTTTTATAATAGTTTTCTGAAATTATCTTTTGAATGTACTCATTGGGAAAAAGGATATATTTATTTGATTTTCTTTTATCTTTCATAGTGAAACTCCTTAAATATATTAGACTTTCGAAAGTCTTTTAGTTCGAACTGAAATAATAATAGACTATAAAATAGAACAATTGATATAAAAACGTGATAAAACTAGACAAATTGAGATTAATTGATATAAAACGAAATAAACCGTTTTAAAAGATATATAATAATCTTTAAAACGGTTTATTTTTCTTACTTTAAAAAAATATATGTATAAAATTACGATAAATGGTATTAGTATTCAAAATCTTCTTTATTTTCCATTTCAATATACCAAATATTTATATTTTCCATTTTGCTAAATTCTTTATCTTGAATTTTTAAATATGCTAGCATTTCATCTGTAAAATCTAAATTATTCTTTGAAACTAAACATTTTCTAGCACTAGTATTATATTTAGTATCTGTACAATAAAAAGCGCCTTTCATTAAGTTATCAATACCATTAGAAATGTTTAAATTTATTTGAGAACATTCTAAACGTATACTTGTTGGTTTATAATTGTTAAATCTGAAAAATGCCATGAAATTATCGGATTGCAAATAACCCTCTAAATAAATTTTTTTAGTTCTGCAATCAGCTAGTTCGATTTTACAATAATCAGATTTTTCTATAAGATTTATTACAAACTTACATTTATCATATTTATTTAATGTAGGGTAATAACCAATATAATAGACATATAAGGTATTAGTATTAAAAGGATTGATACTTTCTTTTTTACTAATAACTTTATCAAAACTGTTGAATAATTGATATTCTTCAATGCCTAATTCATTACATAGTAAATATATTTCTTCTGCATTAGGGAGAAGAGTACCTTTTTCAAATCTACCAATAGTTGTTGCACTTTTTTTAATAACTCTTCCTAGATTTTCTTGGCTTCTTCCAATTTGTTTTCTAAATGCTTGTAATCTCCTGCCAAATTCTTTTCTATCAAACTCCGGCATAAAATCACTCCTTAAAAAATATCTACAACATTATTATACCAGTTTTTTACAACCATATCAAGTTATGTTAACCAAAAGATTTGAACTTTACATAAATGTATGATATAATTGTTACAACTTTATAGTAAAAAGAATGGCTTAAAATCTTAATTAATTAATCCATTCCGCAAGCGTAATGCTTGATGTTCAACTTAAAACATTCAGGCATTGCAGTTGCTTGGATTTTTTATACATACGAGATTTTAAACATTGTTGTTTTCCCGTTTGTATTATGTTGAATTTTTACTAAAAGAATTTAAACGAGGGGGAACACGCAATGGAAGAGATGTTTGTTGGCGGGCGGAAGCCCAGGTGGTTAGACCTTTCAGCGTTAAGCCATTCGGCAAATAAAGGAGGGATAATCCCTCCTGTTATATATTTTTATTGTAATTTATAGATATTTAGTGTATAATATAATCAGTATTTTAACTAACTGCAATAGTTAAAATGCCGGCGATAAGCCAAGAAAACATGGGAATTGCGTGTTCTCCCATGTTTCTTTTTTGCACATAGTGCATTATTTTATGAATTTACTTAAAATTTATTAATATTATTGATAAAAATTAGGCTAAAAATATGAAAAAATACTTGAAATCTGCATACTATGCAATTTTTAATGCGTAGTGTGCAGATTTTTATATTTTGACCAATCTACATAATCATAGTATATTTTTAATAAATAATAAATTCTTTAGCAGAAAAGAGGGGAAAGAGATTGCAAGATTTTGATAATAGACAATTAAATATTATAATTCGTAATAATCTTCGTTTATTAGGCATTAAATCTTGCAACAAAAGTACAAAGATACTTGCGAAGACTATATTTTATGTTAAAAGCAGAAATATACTACTTGAGGATTATAAAGCTAATGAGATTTATTGTAGTATTTCAAAATTATATAACAATACTACACCTAAAAAAATAAAAGATAATATTAATTATGCTTTATCACATAGAGATATGTTAAAATCAAAGCAAAACTTTAAAAGAGTATTTAATTTTGAATATTCAGAAGATGTATTTGTAAATAAGAATTTTATTGAAGAGTTTAGTAATGCTATACTTTGAGAAAATATATGATTGACATGCTTATTGTTTCCATGATTGTTTGCTTTTATAATGAAAAATATAGATATTAATTTGTTTAGATAATAATAAAATTGTAAAGGATGGTTATAAATGAAAAAAATAAGATATTTACATTTGCAATATTACTAATTATAAGTATAATTTATTTTATCTGTTCATATTTAGGAATAGCTTTTTTTAAGGAAGGATTTGGAATGATTGATGTTGTTTTGCTAGAAATTTTAGGTAACTCACTTATAGTAGGGATTGTCACATATTTCTCTACTAAATCTATTAGTGAATATTTACAAGAAAAAGAATTTAAACGAAATAATATTATTGAAGTTGAATATGGAAAAACTCCATACAAAATAGCTAGCTATGAGATACTTATATAAATAATAGTGTTATTTATGAAATGGACGAAGAAAATAAAGAAAAAATTGAAAAGGTTTTTCAGAAATACTTGGAGTGGATGCTATTATAAAAAAGAAATAGCATTTATTAATCTTCTTTTTATTAGTAACCTTTTAAAATCAAAATTTAGCTTTTATAAAATATGGAAAAAAACATATAATGAAATGTTTTCAAATGAAGATTTTAATATGTTTTTCAAATTTGTTAATATATTATCCAATATAAGGTTTTATAATTTAAGGAATTTCAGTAAAAACAATATTGCCAGAGGAATTTTTTTGGAAAATAAAAGGGTAATATCTAAATTTAATTTGTTTCCAAACCAAAATATTATATTAGGATATTTTTATGAGAAAAATGTAAATATTGAGATATTAGTTTTTTATCGTGATTTTAAAGGGAAAGAGAAATATAAAAAAATATAATGGGTTTTCAATATCAAGTACAAGAAGATAATTCTTCTGCATATATTGGCTTAGATAAATTAATGAAATAACTAAATGCCTATTAGTAGACAGATTGTAAATATCTTTTGTGAAGAAAATATGCATTATAAAAATTTCTATATTATTGATTATATACGAAGGCTTCGATGTTGAATTCAAAGATTATTTTATTTGACGATATTAAAAATGTAATTGATGAATAAAAAAATATAAAACTAAAAAAGTGTAAATATAGTCAATATTTACTCTTTTGCTTTTTAAAAAGAAAAAAATGATAAAATTATTATAATTTTTGTAACAAATTGTTTGTTAAATCGTCTTATATATGAGGAGGTCAAAATTGTGCACGATATTGAAACAATATATAAAGAATATTTTCAAACAGTATATAAGTACTTAATATGCTTAACACATAATGAAGATATTGCAGAAGAACTAACGCAAGAAACTTTTTATAAAGCAATACAAAAAATTAATACATTTAAAAATGATTGTAGAATATCTGTATGGTTATGCCAAATCGCCAAAAATTTGTGGTATGATGAGCTAAAAAAGAGTAAACGAATAAAAGACATTAGAGAAGAAGAATATTTATCAATACAAACAAAAATCGATATGGAAGAAAATATAATTTTTCAGGAAGATAAGAAAAAATTATACCAAAGAATAAACAATCTTAATGAACAAATGAAATCAGTGATTTATTTAAGAATAATTGGTGATTTAAGCTTTAAAGAAATAGGTTCAATTCTAGGCAAGACTGAAAATTGGGCAAGAATAACTTTTTACAGAGGAAAAGAAAGGTTAAAGGAGGAAAAAGAGTATGAAGGCAAACAATGAATGCAAAATTGTTCAAGATTTATTGCCAAATTATATTGAGAACTTAACTAGTAATGAAACATCAGAATTTATAAAAGGACATTTAGATAATTGTAAAGAGTGTAATGAAATTTATAATAAGATGAACATAAAATTAGAAAGCAATACAGAAAATTCAACAAAAAAAGAAATTAACTTTTTTAAAAAGTATAATAAACGATTATTTTTATTTAAATTAATAATAGTTATAATATTAATAATTTTTATAATAGCTACAGCAAGAAAGATGATAATTATTTCAAATTTATCAAGTAAAGCAGAAGAATTTGTAAAATCGGATAATTATCATTATGTAGAGTATAATTATAATTATGGAAAATATGAAAAAATTGAGAAGTTTAAGCTTGGAGATAAAATTAAGTTGGTATTTAGTAATATAGATGATGAAAATCATCAAACAATTACAATATTTACAAAAGAAAAAATTTCAGAAGATGAATATGGTAGCAGATATTTAGCTAATATATATGTAAATAATAATGATAATAATGTAGCTTATTTAAATAGAAATATCGGAATTTTAGTAGAACTTCAAGATGTATTACATACAGAGAATCTATGGGATTTATTGAAAAATGTTTTAACATCTTCAATTAATACTACCAAAATTAATGGAAAGAATTGCTACTTTATATCAAATTTTAATGGAGTTTATAATTATTATCCTTCTGGTATATATATTGACAAAGAATTAGGAATGCCAGTTAGTACAGTTGCAAAAGAATATGAAAATTCAGATGGAACTAAACAATATGAGCCACCGAAAGAGTTTAAGTATGAGTTTAATACTGTTGGAGAAAATGATTTTATAGAGCCTAATATAGAAAAGTTTGAAGTAGAAAATATGGAATAAAAATATAATAAAAAGAGCAAGTAGAAAGTTACTTGCTCTTTTTACAAAATTTTCCAGTATTTTTGTCGAAAAAGCTTGAAATTTCAGCATTTTTAAAATATAATAAAAAAGTCCAAACGATTGAGTTGGATAATCCCCTAATGAAATGCACATGCTTAAAGGAGGTTATTTTCATGAAGAAATATTTTGCATTATTTTTAACCATGTGTATGCTCGTGGTAGGCACGTCTACATCAGTTTTGGCTGCAGAAAATGAACAGTACGTTAATACAGAAGTTGCTTCTGCAAGTGATGACACTGGTATTAGTACGCTGAATACCGACTACTGGAAGACACCTGGTCCGGTTGTAATTGGTAATACCAGTTTTCGGGTTTTCCCTGGTAAAGGAGAAAATTTAAAAATCCATTTATATTTGTATACTAACAATAAAATTACAATCAGTGTACGACCGGAAGGTGGTTCTTCAAGAACTGTTGCCACATGGAATTCTAAGGGACATCATTGGGCTGACTTAGTTCGTGGAACTAACGGTAAAGGCTACTGGATTACTATCAGTGGCTCAACTATAGCTGATGGAGGAGTTTACTCGGAGCCATAAAGTTTAAGATGGTAACCTAGAACAAACAATATTGGCTAGCTAGAAGAAAAATTAGCACATTATTTTTTATTAGACTGTTAATAAAGTTTTTTACAGAAAATATGTGAGATTCATTAGGGGGGAAGGACGAGCTTTTTAAGCTCGTTCTTTTATTTTTCAAAATATTGAACAAAATTATTTACTAAACGCTTAAATCTATCAATGGGAAAGTTAAATAGATTTTTTACAACTTCAAAAGTTTTTTCAATATAATTTTTTAATCTATAATTTTCTTTCTTTAATTCTTCATTTTCATATTTTAAATTATTATTTTCTTGTTGTAATTCTTCTAGCTTATTAATAGCAATATATGATTTACTTAATTGAACTTTTAATTTGTTTGTATATTTAATTAATTCACTGTTTTGTTGAATTATTAAAGAGGTTTTTTTTGTTTCTATAGGCTTAATCTGCTCTTGTGTTAATTCATATTTTATATTATCATAATTTGTTATTTGTTTTAATTTTTCTGTACTTAAATGTTCGACCTTTTTAGATTGTCCTCTTTCTAGATTAAAGCCATTATCTACAATATATTTATAAAAATTATCCTGTAATTGCTTATAACTGTCTTTTCCTTTCCAATATTCGCTACAGGCAATTTTCTTTACTTGCTTTCTACTTTTTTTATCTAGTTTAGAAACAACAGGCACAAAAACTAAATGCAAGTGGGGAGTGCTTTCGTCCATATGAACTTTTGCTGATAAGATATATTTTCTGCCTAAATTTTTATAATTCGCAACAAAATTATAAGCAGTTTGAAAGTATCTTTTTGTTTCATCTTCTCCGATTGAGTCAAAAAATTCTTTATCAGATGTAATAATAAATTCACATACAAGATTAGTATAACTTGTAATTCTACACTTTAAATCATTTTCATCTATTAATTGTTTAATAGCTTTTGAATATGTAGTATTACATTGTTTGATTGAATAATTATTAATAGAATTGTTTTTATTAATATCTTTGTTAGAGTAATTAGTATTTTTTCTTTCGTTATGTTTATATAGTCCAGGTAAATTATCTCTTTTATAATTTGCATTTCTGATTATTGCATAACTCATTTTTATAATTCCTTTTTTGTAAGATAGCCTTCGAAGGCTTGACTCAAAATAAATACCTCCTTTGAATTTCTTAATAGAAAACTTTTATGAAGTTCTAACACACTAGAACTTCACGGAAGTTCTGTGTGATTAAGGACAACTTTGTTTTCCTTAATAAACCTTTTATTGCACGATTGTATATTATATTTATTAAAATTAATTTAATAAATACCATAAAATAATTATTAATTATTTTATTTAATATTCTAATCGTGTTATAAAAATATTCGCTCGCAAGCTCATATTTTTATAAATAGATTTTGCTTTTAGCAAAATCTATTTGCAAGCATTACCTAAAGCAGTATTTTATTTCTATTCATTTTTCCTATTTTCTAGTAATTTATTTTCATTTCTAATTTTCAAACAACTAACTCAACAAGCATACTTCAAAGCCTTAGCATAAGTGGATGTAGTCAGGACAGCCCAGCCAACTCTTAGAGTATCAACGAATTATAACAGTTGATACTCTTTTTGCATAATAATAAGGCATCAGATTTAATGAAGGAATAGTCTAATCTGGTAACATTAGAAGTGTGGAATGAGTATAGAAGAAAATATATTTAAAAGAAGAAAAATTAATTCCGTTTGGATTTACTAAGGAAGGCAATATATATAAATACTCTAAAAATTTTATAAATGATAGTTTTAAAGGTGAGATAGAAATATTGAATCTAAAATTAGATGAACAAGTAGAAAAGTATATAATCAAAAAAGAAATCTATCCATCATACCATTTAAGTAAAAAGAATTGGATAAGTATTATACTAGATAATACATTAACAGATAAAGAAATAATCAAATTAGTAGAAATAAGTTATGAAAATTCAAATTTAAAAGGCAAATGGATAATTCCTGCAAATCCAAAATATTATGATATTATGAATGCTTTTAATAATACTAATATAATTACATGGAAACAATCTAATACAATTATGAAAGGTGATATAATCTACTTGTATATTGCTGAACCATATTAATCAATAATGTTCAAATGTGAAGTTATAGAAACAGATATACCATATGAATATAATAATAAAAATTTATCTATAAAAAAATTATGAAAATAAAGTTAATAAAAAGATATAATCAAAATGTGTGGACATTTAAAAAACTTAAGGAATATGGTATTAAAGCGATAAGAAGTCCAAGAAGTATAACAAATAAATTAAGCGAAGCATTAAACAAAGAGGAGTAATATGTATAAAGAAATAAAAATAAAAAATAAAATTATAGATATTTATTATAACGAAAAACATAAAGAAAATATTCCAGTTGTTATTTTAAATACATATGGAAATGAAGGAAAAGAAATTTTTGAAAGATGCAACAAGATACAAACAAAGGAATTTATACTAATAGCTATTTCAAATTTAGATTGGAATAATGATATGACACCGTGGTTTGCTCCAAAGTTAAATAATAATGACAAAGCCAGTTTAGGTAAAGCAGATGATTACTTAAAAACTTTAATAGAAAAAATTATTCCAGAAACTAAAAAATATATAGAGGATGAATTAAATGTAAAGATAAGTTACTATGCAATAGCAGGTTATTCTCTTGGAGGGCTATTTGCAATTTATTCTGCATATAAGACGAACTTATTTAGTCGAGCGGCATCTGCTTCTGGATCTTTTTGGTATCCTAATTTTATAGAATTTGCAAGCAAAAATACAATTTCCGAAAATATCGATAAAATATATTTTTCACTTGGCAATAAAGAAAGTAAAGTTAGAAATGAAGTATTAGCTACAGTGGAAGAAAATACTAAAAAACTTGAGCAAATATATAATTTACAAGGAATAAAAACAATTTACGAAGAAAATGATGGAAACCATTTTAAAGATGCAGTATTAAGAATGGCAAAGGGAATTAAATGGATTTTACAATAATATAGGAGGAAGTAATGGATAAATATAACAGATTATATAAAGGACATAGTTTAATAAAAAATTTGAATGATTATACAGTGTTAGATATAGAAACAACAAGTTTAGATTCTTTTACTGGAGAAATAGTAGAAATAAGTGCAATAAAGGTTAGAGATAAAAAAAAAGTAGAAAATTTTTCAGAATTGATAAAAACTCAAAACAGATTAGGAGCATTTACTACAAGACTAACTGGAATTACAAATGAGATGGTTCAAAAAGAAGGAAAAGACTTAATTTATGTATTGCAACAGTTTAAGGACTTTTTAGATAGAGATATTATAGTAGGACATAATGTTAATTTCGATATTAACTTTATTTATGACAGCATGTATAAAAATATGAATGAATATCTCACAAATGATTTTGTAGATACATTAAGAATTTCAAGGAAGGTATTGCCTAACCTTAGACATCACAAACTGGATAATTTAATAGATTATTTTAATTTAGCAAAAAGAGATGAACATAGAGCATTAAATGATTGTGTACTAACAAATCAAGTTTATATAAATTTAACTAAGCTGTTATAAAAGGAGATTTAAGATGAAAAAAATAGGTTTAGCCTGTACAGGTGGCGGAACAAAAGCACTTAGTAATTTAGGAGTAATAAAAGCATTAGAAGAACTAAATATAAAAATATCAGCAATTTCTGGAACAAGTATTGGAAGTTGTATAGCAGTTTTATATGCAATGGGTTATACAACGGACGAGATAGAAGATAAATTAAAAATATATACGATAGAATATCCTAAATTTACGGTTAAGGATAAAATATTAGCTCCATTTAAACTTTTAGCACGAGGTGGAGGAAAAAATCCAACTATAATTACTAAAACAATAAGGGAGGCTTCAGATGCTAAAGGGAAAAGACTAATGAGCGATTTAGATATGCCAGTATTTATTCCAACTATGGATATTACAGAGAAAAAGACTGTATATTATACTTCAAGAAAGATTAAAAATGAAGAATGCTATATGGATAGACCAATAGAAGAGGCGGTAAAAAATACTTGTTCATTACCATTGTTATATGTACCTAATAATGTTTATATAGATGGCAAATTGCATCAATTTTTAGATGGAGGAATGACGCATAATATTCCAACACATCGTTTGAATCAATTTGCTGATTACGTTATTGGGGTAGAGAATGTATATTATAAAGAAACGAATCAAAAGAAAGTAAATATAATTACAGGAATACGAAATACTTTTCAAAGTATTAGGAGGACTGCAATAGTTTGGCAAAGAGAAGTAGCAGATTTAATTATAAGGGTTGATTGCAAGGATGTTGATATAATTGGAAATGAAGAAGAGGTAGAACAATGTGTTAAAGCTGGATATGATGCTGCAACGGAGATTTTTAAAAGTGAAAAGTTTAGAGATGAAATATTGTTTAATAATTAATATACAAAGTAAGTTAGAAAGACTGAATCACGTTAATGTGATTCAGTCTTTTCACTTGAGGCTTCGGAGCTATAGTAATATATCTCAATTGTTGTAATAAACTGGGTATTTGAAGGTGGACGTAAAGACAGTTCGTACATTTCAAATACACGTTTATATAAGGGGGTCTTAACTTTGCAAGCTATTTCTTTTGCAGAACGCAACTCTCTTTCAGAAAAACCATTTTCTTCAAGTGCAGTATAAAGTTTCTCGCCAGGTTTAATGTTATTGTTATGGCAATATTCAACTGCAAACAGAGTGCATTCCAAACCATGCCCCCATTTTGTAGCTCCAACACCTAATCGGAGTAGAAACTCTTTTAGTGTCATACTAGCAGGGTTAAGAAGATATGCTTTTAATTCTTCTATTTTTGCATCAACAGCTTCTTCAACCCGCTTATCAATATACTTTTGAAGTTCCTCAAATACGTTATCCATAGAGCCTCCTATTCCAAAACTTTCAACAGTTACACCGAGTATATTATACAACAAATTTACATAAAGTACAACTGAATGAGTAATATTTTCTATCAAAAATAAAAAAATATATTAATTAAGAATTTACAAAAAATTTACACTAAATAAGAATATTTGTGGTAGAATAAGATTGTTATAAAATTTCCAAATTTTTCAGAAGTTTTTATAAAAAATAAAAATTCCAGGAGGAAGAAAATGATAAAAGCAGCATTAGTATTAGAAGGTGGTGCACTAAGAGGAATGTATACCTCTGGTGTTTTAGATACATTTTTAAAAAATAATATGGAATTTGAATGTGTAGCAGGTGTTTCTGCAGGTGCATTAAATGCAATGAGCTACATATCAAAACAACCAGGAAGATCAGCAAAAATCAATTTAGAATATTGTGATGATCCAAGATATATAGGAAGAAAAGCTTTTATAAAGAATAAAGGAATAATAGGATATGACTATTTATTTGGAGATATATCAGAAAATAAAGTTCCGTTTGATTATAAAGCTTTTGAAAATACAAACCAGAGATTTGTAATAGTAACAACTAATTGTGAAAAAGCAGAGACAGAATATTTAGAACGAGGCAATTGTAATGACCTATTTAAAGCTGCACAAGCATCGTCAAGTATGCCTCTTGCATCTGCAATAGTAGAAATAAATAATAATCATTATTTAGATGGAGCAGTTACAACAAGTATTCCTATAAAATGGGCTATAGAACAGGGCTATGAAAAAGTAGTTGTTGTTTTAACAAGGGATAGAACCTATAGAAAACCAATGCTATCAAATAAAATGAAAAAATTATATAAACTTGCATATCACAAATATCCAAAATTAATAGAAAAATTGAATACAATGCCAGAAAGATATAATAAATTACAAGAGGAATTAATAGACTTAGAAAAGGAAGGCAAAATATTTATAATAAGACCAGAAAAAGAAGTAACAGTTTCTAGACTTGAAAAAGATAAAGAAAAATTAGAGAACTTATATAAAGAAGGAATTGCTGAAGCAGAAAAGAATTTGGACGCTTTAAAAGAATATTTAGAGATTAGTTAGGAGAATTATGAAGAGAACGAAATTAAGAGATAGAATACTTCCCAAATATACAAAGGGAGAAGAAATTTTTAATATGACTTCACATATTGTAGGTGGAGCATTAGGAATTGTTGCATTGGTGTTATGTGTAGTGTTTGCAGCAGTTCATGGTAATGGTTATGGGGTTGTAAGTGGTGCAATATATGGGGTTACTATGATAATTTTATATACAATGTCTAGTATATATCATGGGTTAAATCCTAAAAGAAAAGCTAAAAAAGTATTTCAGGTATTAGACCATTGTTCTATATATTTACTAATAGCAGGATCATATACTCCATTTGCATTATGCACTTTACGAGAGTATAATACAGCATTAGGTTGGACAATATTTGGAGTTATTTGGTTTGTAGCAATATTAGGAATAATATTAAATTCTATTGATATAAAGAAATTTAGAGTATTCTCTATGATTTGTTACTTAGTAATGGGATGGTGTATTGTATTTAAGATAAACCTATTACCAGAATTATTAGGAACAGCAGGTTTTGTATTATTACTACTAGGAGGTTTATCTTATACTGTAGGAGCTATACTCTATGGACTAGGAAAGAAACATAAGTATATGCATTCAGTATTTCATCTATTTATTTTATTAGGAAGTTTATTACAATTTTTTACAATATTATTATATGTTATGTAGGAGGACAAAATGAACGAATATATGAAAATGGCAAAAGATCAAGCAGAAAAAGGTATGAAAAATAATGAAGGAGGCCCATTTGGAGCTGTTATAACAGATAAAGAGGGAAATATTATTGCAGTTGCTAATAATCAAGTGCTAAAAAATAATGACCCAACAGCACATGCAGAAGTACAAGCAATACGAGAGGTTTGTAAAAAACTTAATACACACGATTTATCTGGATACATTTTATATACATCTTGTGAGCCTTGCCCAATGTGTTTATCTGCAATTATTTGGGCAAATATTAAAGAAGTATATTATGCATGTACTAGAAAAGATGCAGGAGAAATTGGTTTTAGAGATGATGCAATATATGAATTTTTAGAAACAAATAATAAGAGTTTATTAGATGAAAAGCAAATAGATAGAGAAGATTGTATACATTTATTTAATGAATATAAAAAATTAAATGGAGAGATTTATTAATGTTTGCAGTATATAATACTAAAATAGGAAAACTAAAAATTGAATATGATAATGATGTATTAACTGGAATTACTTCTGCAGAAAATGAAAAAGAACAAGGAATAAAAAATGAGCTAAGTGATAAAACAGTTTTGCAGTTAGAAGAATATTTTGATGGTAGAAGAAAAGAGTTTGAAATACCACTTAAATTGATTGGAACAGAATTTCAGAAAAAGGTATGGAATGAACTTTTAAAAATTCCATATGGAGAAACTGTTTCTTATAAAGATATAGCTATTAAAATCGGAAATCCAAAAGCATGTAGAGCTGTTGGTATGGCAAATCATAATAATCCAATATTAATAATTGTACCATGCCACAGAGTGATAAATGAAAATAAAAAATTAGGCGGATATGCATTAGGTCTTGATTTAAAAAGAAGACTGCTTGAACTAGAAAAAGAAAATTCATAATAATGATAAAAGAGCTTACAGAAATGTAAGCTTCTTTTCATGTATATCGATGTTTCAATTTACGAAAAATTAATATAATTTTAATAAATTATAAAAATTATATTAATGATTATATGCTAATTTATTGTAAATTGAGGTGATAATATATGAAAAGGAAAAATGTTTTTAAATTTGTACTAATTATATTTTGGGTTTTTATTATAGGAAGCATGATAGGATATGGAGTAGAAACAATAGTAGCTATTATACAAAATGGACATTTTGCATCTAGACAAGGTTTATTATATGGCCCTTTAATTCCAGTTTATGGTGTTGGATTGGTGGCATATTATTTAATTATTTCGAAAATTAAAGATAAGGGAAATTTAAAGATTTTTATTATTACTATGGTTTTAGGTGGAATTGTAGAATATTTATTTTCTTTTTTTCAAGAAAAGTTTTTTGGAACGGTTTCATGGGATTATAGTAATTTATGGTTTAATATAAATGGTAGAACTAGTTTGTTGCATTGTCTATATTGGGGTACAGGAGGAGTGTTGTTTGTTAAATATATATATCCTTTTATAGAAAAATTGATTAATAAAATTGATATATTAGCGTTAAAGCAAATAACAGTAATTTTATTAGTACTACTTGCATTTGATGTCGGAATTTCTTGTATAGCAGCAAATAGACAAAGGGAAAGAATAGAAGGTGTTGCTGCAAATAGTAGTTTAGATAGATTCTGTGACGAATATTATCCAGATAGTGTTATGGATTACATATATTCTAATAAGATAAATAAAATTGAATAGTACTTGAAAATTATGTATTTGGCAGATATAATTTTGATTGTAGCAAGTAGTAGGAAGAAAAATAGTTATGAACATAAAATAAAGTTTAATAGCTATTAAGTAAAATTAAGGAGGCTTCATAATGAAGGAAGAACGGAAGAAAATAGCAACAATGCAAATGCCATACAGTTCTATACGAATTTTAGGACTGTTAAAAAAAGACTTTCCAAGTGTGGAAGAACGAATCAATAAGTTTTTTGATTCGGAAGAGTACAAAGAACGATTAAAAGCGTTCAATGGAAAGGTTATGGACGAGGGAATAGAGTTTAATTATTCGATGAAAGAAATATTAGCTGCTATGCCAGTAATAGAACAAAAAATTAAAGAAAATATGAAACTGGAAATTTTCTTTAAGGCTGTTGCGAGAGTATTTACCGAAGAGGACTTTACAACCGAGGACATGGAATGTTACATGAATACAGAAAGTTTAGAAGACATTTATGACGGATTAAAGGAAGAATATCTGAAGCAAATAAAAGAAATATTGCTTAAGATATTTCAGCAAATGCATAAAAAGCATTAAGACATTTAAATAGTGCAAAACTTTGAATATGAGGCGAAGGGGTATGGAATGTGATGTGAATATTCTATATCCCTTATAATTATTTTTTGGCTTAAATAGAACAGTACTTGAAAATTATGTAAATCGGTTATATAATAGTCATATGGCAAATGCTGAAAAGTGAGTAAAATTAATATTTTTCACATTGCCAATTAGTAACTTAATAACTTTTTGCTTTTTATCACTAAAAGGAGGGCTTTTATGAGTGAAATCAAAGAAACTTATTTTCAGCTACTACTTCCAGTAAAATTTTCACAAGTTGAAGAAATTTTAAGGCAATATCCGAGTGTGGATGCTAAATTAAGCGAATTCTTCAACTCAGAAAGTTTTTCTATCTGCTTCGAAGATATGATGTGGTTTGTAGACGAACACAAGTCGCAGTTTGATCTTTCAGATGCAGATATTGAAAATCTAAGAAGTGACTTTTTAGTGTCACTAAAAGTAAATACAAAAGCAAACATTTTATTAAATGCACTGAAAAACATTTTTACAGTGTCTGGAAAGACTCTTAAAGATGTGGAAGAAGAACTTTTGTATCTTACAGAAAAAGAATTCCTTAGTACGTTTACAATGACGTATGTGGAAATATTAAAAGCACAAGCTGAAAGTATGGCTAACAGTTCTTTTGGAGATTATTCATATCCAAGATGGACATCATGAAAGGAGTTTTGATATGAGTAAAAAATGTTATTTTTGTGAACACCATAAAAAACCGGATTACAAACGGGTTGACGAACTGAAAAAGTTCGTTTTCGATGGGACTCGAATGAAACCAGCAAGGTCAACAGGCCTTTGTGGCAAACATCAGCGGGCTTTAAAAAGGGCAATTGCAAATGCCCATAAATTAGCTCTGATGTAAATGTTCAAGCGAAGGGGCTTTGGTTCGATGAACCAAGGCTTCGCTTTTTTTTAAGAATTTATATAAAAAACAACTCGTTATGATATAATTCAAAAAGGAGGAAAACTTATGCCAGGATATGTAATACATTTAGCAATTGCAAAAAAATATTTAGAAAAAAATAAAACAGAAAATTATAACGAATTTATAGATGGAGTCATTTATCCAGATGAAACAGATAATAAATATAAAACTCACTATTGGAATGAAATGCGATCAGTTAATTTATATAATTTTTTAAAGGAGAATAAGATTGATAGTAGTTTTAATAGAGGATATTTTATACATCTATTAACAGATTACTTATTCTACAATAAATATATAGAATATTGGTCAACAGATATATATACTGATTATGATATATTAAATCCATATCTATTAAAAAAATATCATGTAAAATTACCAACTAGAATAAAAAAATATGTACATGTCGCAGAACAAGGTAAAAGTCTCAAAATTTTATCAAAAGAAGTAGTAGATAAATTTATAAAAGATTTATCAAACTTAGATTTAGAAAAAATTAAAGAAGAAATAATGCTAAATCCAGAAGAATGGACAAAAGTAAGACCATTAAAAGAGCCTTAGAATTTAGCAAAAAATCTATTAAAACAAAAAAGTTTTAATAGATTAAAAAATAGTATTGACTTAGAGCTGGCTCTAAGTGCTATTATAAAAAAAGTTTAAAGGGAGGAATAAATTATGAAAAAACAAACTGCCGGAAGAGATCAATTAGGTGAATTTGCACCAAAATTTGCAGAATTAAATGATGATGTATTATTTGGAGAGGTATGGTCAAGAGAAGACAAACTATCTTTAAGAGATAGATCTTTAGTAACTATATGTGTATTTATGGGAAAAGGATTATTTGACAGTTCATTAAAACACCACATTATGAATGCTAAAAATAACGGAATAACAAAAGAAGAAATGGCAGAAATTATTACACATGCTGGTTTTTATGCTGGCTGGCCAAATGCATGGGCTACATTTAACATTGCTAAAGAAGTTTATGCAGATGACGAACCTGTTAAAGAAGAACATGGTGGCTGGTTTGGACTAGGTGATCCAAATACAAACTTTGCACAATATTTTATAGGAAATTCATATTTAAAACCATTAACAAAACCAGGAGAATCTAGCATATTTATAGCAAATGTAACATTTGAACCAGGATGTAGAAATAACTGGCATATTCACCATGCTACAAAAGATGGTGGTCAAATTCTTATCTGTGTTGATGGAGAAGGATGGTATCAAGAAGAAGGAAAAGAAGCTAGGAGTCTAAAACCAGGAGATATAGTTGTAATTCCTGCAAATGTTAAACATTGGCATGGAGCTAAAAAAGATAATTGGTTTAGTCATTTAGCTATAGAAGTACCAGGAGAAAATACAAACAACGAATGGTATGAACCAGTAACAGATGAACAATATAACAATTTATAAAATTTTGGAGGATGTAAAATGACAATATCTGAGGTAAGTAAAAAATATAATTTAACAGCAGATACAATTAGATATTATGAAAAAGAAGGTCTTATTCCAAAAGTTCCAAGAGATAAGAATGGAATTAGAGATTTTGACGAGGGTTCTTGTGGATGGATAGAATTCATAAAATGTATGAGAAGTGCAGGATTAGAAATTGAAACTTTAAAACAATATGTAAGTTTATTTAGACAAGGAACTGCAACTGTAAAAGAAAGAAAAATATTACTAATAGAACAACGAGAAAAATTATTAAAGAAGCAAGAAGATATAAAAGCTACATTAGATAGATTAAATTACAAAATAGAAAAATACGAAGAAATAGAAAAAGGTAAATTAAAAGATTTTACAGAAAAACCATAAGGAGGGTTAAAATGGGATATTTAGGTGAAGAAATTAAAAAATTAGGATTCGGTCTAATGAGATTACCTCAAAAAGATGGAAAAATAGATGTAGAACAAACAAAAGTAATGGTAGATAAATTTTTAGATGCAGGTTTTACATATTTTGATACAGCATGGGCATATGCAGGAAGTGAAGATGCAATAAGACAAGCACTAGTAGAACGTTATCCAAGAGAAAAGTTCCAATTAGCAACTAAAAATGCTGCATGGATAAATTGTAAAACTAGAGAAGAAGCAATTGCACAATTTGATACTTCTCTAAAACAAACTGGAGCTGGATATTTTGATTTTTATTTATTACATAATTTAGGAGAATCTAGAACAAAAGCATTTGATGATTTTGATATGTGGAGTTGGATTCAAGAGATGAAAGCAGAAGGAAAAATTAAACATATAGGATTCTCTTTCCATTCAACACCAGAAGAATTAGAAGAAATATTAACTAAACATCCAGAGATGGAATTTGTACAACTTCAAATAAATTATGCAGATTGGGAAAATCCAGCAATTAAATCTAGAGAATGTTATGAAGTTGCAAGAAAACATGGTAAACCAGTAATAATTATGGAACCTGTTAAAGGTGGAATGCTTGCAAATCCACCAGAGCAAGTACAAGAAGTATTTAAACAAGCAAATCCAAACACATCAATTGCATCATGGGCTATAAAATTTGCTGCAAGTTTAGATGGTGTTATAACAGTACTTTCTGGAATGAGCAATATAGAACAAATGGAAGATAATATTTCTTATATGAAAGATTTTACAAAATTATCTGATGACGAAGAAGCTACAATAAAGAAAGCTCAAGAAATAATGAACAGTATACCAATAATTCCATGTACTACATGTAACTATTGTGCAAAAGTTTGTCCAATGAAAATAGGAATTTCTGGTTCTTTTACAGCAATGAACTACTTAACTCTATATAATGACATGGGAGCAGCTAAACATCAAGAAGATTGGCTTGTAAGCGGTCATGGATTTAAGAAAGCTTCAGAATGTATAAAATGTGGTAAATGTGAGCAAGTTTGTCCTCAACATATAAAAATAAGACAAGAACTAGAAAAGGTAGCAGAAAAACTAAAATAGATTAGGACAGAAGGGATTTAGGGGACGTTCCTTAAATCTCGATTTTCTATTCCAACGAAAAATTTTAAGTCGCGATTTAATCGTGGCTTATTTTTTTCTAATAAATTGTATATAAAATTTTGCAAACTAGATTTACTGAAATTTCAACTAAAAACAACAATTCTACTAAAAGTAGATTGCTAAAAATACATAAGAGTGATAACATTTTTATATCAAAAACTTTTAAGGAGACTAAAAATGGATAATCAGAAATTCGGAAGATTTATAAGAGACTTAAGAAAAAAGGCAAATATGACTCAAAAGGAATTAGGAGAGAAATTAAATGTAACAGATAAAGCTGTTTCAAAATGGGAAAGAGGCTTAGGCTTCCCTGATATTACAATTATTAATTTATTAGCAGAAACTTTTGGGATTACAGCATCAGAAGTATTAAATGCAGAAATAGGAAAAAAGGAGACTGTTGATGTAGAAAAAGCAGTACAAGAAGCTGTAGAGAAAGTAACGAAAGAAAAAGAAAGGAAAGAAAACAGAAAAAGAAAATTAATTAAATTTGTAAAAATAATATCTATTATAATATTTGTATTAATGCTTTTATTACAATTAGGATATCTATGCATAATGAAGCCAAATGGATATGAATATATAAATGATTTAATATTTTATATTATTAATGAATTTATAATTATTACTGGAGTAGTGTTTCTTATTTTACAGATGAAAAAGTTAAAGAGTGTAAAGATAGTAGCTATAATTATTGCAGTTATTTTGAGTATTATTAATCTAGCTTTTATGATTAATAATGCAATTAATATAAGAACTATATTTAGTTTTTCTAATGACTTTTCAAATGAATTAGTAATAAAACAGAATAAAGAAAATGGAAAAACTAGGCTGTATAAATATGCCAAATTAATTTTATTTGCAAAACCATATGAACGATTTGAATATTCAGTAAGTGAAAATATAAAACATCAGTGGCTTACAAATGACATTTGCAATATAACTTATACGGATAAAGATGATAATTTAAGAAATTATGTAGCGACATATGGAAGTAGAAAAGGAACAGATTCATATTATTCTGTATTTAATGCATTATTAGGAAGATGGCAAATACAAGTAGATTCAATAGGAGATACAAAATTAACTGTAGATAAAAAAGGGATAAAAGTAACACGAAATGATACAGCTGAACAATTTGAATTTAGTGATTGCAAACAATATGGTGTTACAGCATTAGTTCTTTACAAAGAGGATATTCCTAAATATGTAATTGCATTAAACGATGATTGCGAAATTGATGATGATACTAAATATATAAAGAATGGTGGAACAATTACATTTTGTAATATTTCGATGAAAAAGACAATAAAAGAAACATTAGATTGTACAGTATATAAGGATGAGAATTTAAATAATTATAATGGTATAACAGTAGAAGCAAATAATTTTAAAATAGATAATGGAATTTTATATTTTAGTTATGATGGCGAAAACATAATAGAAGTTCCAGGAGATTTTACAGATGATAAATCAGCGTATAATGAGTATAATTATATAATTTCTGAAGAAAAAACGGTATTTTTCTATACTAAAGATGAGACAAAATATTTAGTGTATTCAGATGATATGGGAAATACATGGAATACAGCTAAATTACCAAGTAATGGAACGATTCAGAATATACAATTTTTAAATAAAGATGTAGGGTTTATATTACAATTTGAAGACTATGCCTTAGGAGGAGTTACTTTTGGGCATATTGCTAAAACTACAGATGGTGGGCAAACATGGACGATTATAAATAATGGAATTGGAAGTTCTAATGAAGGTACATTTAGAAGTGGAAGTCAATTGTTATTTGTAAATGAAAATATTGCTTTTATTACAATGCCATATGCCAGCGGAGATGACTCTGACATATATTATTCTGAAGACGGAGGTATAAATTTTACAAAAGTTACTCTAAGTGATGAGCAGATTTATGATTATTATTATTTGCCAACTATAAAAGATGGAAAACTTTATTTAGAAGTTGGCCAAGGAAATGATGGAGATTATAATGGTGGAGATTCTAAAAAATATTGTTCAGAAGATAATGGAAAGACATGGACTGAAATGTAAGCAAATGACAAAATTGTAAGGTTAATGTAAGGTAAAGAAATGGCAATTATTTTAATAAACATTATAATTATCATAGAGGAGGATGATAATTATGGATGGTATAAAAGGTAAGATTGCTGTAGCAATAGGAATAATAGTTTTTATTTTATTTTTATATGGAATATATTATTTGTTAGTTATTCAAAATAGTGAATATTATACACAAATAGATAATAGTAAAATAGAAGGACTTTCCACAACAGATAGTATGAAATATCAGTATACATTAACTGCATATGATGAAAAAGGTAAAGAAAAAGAAGTAACGTTTAAAACAAATAGAGAATTAAGAGAAGATGCATATCTAAAATTAGAAGTAATGCTAACTAGAGGAGTCACAAATTGGGAAGAAGTTCAATTTGATGAAATGCCAAAAGAAGTTCAAGAGAAATATAATTAATGCAAAATCCCTGGCTTAAAAGATTAAGCTAGGGATATTTTTTATAAGTGGGAAAAAAATGTTATAAAGTCTTGACTTAGAGTAAACTCTAAATGATATATCATATTTGTGTTATAACAGGTAAAAATTATGTAGAAGGGAAGATAAATTTATGAAAACACTATATTTTGATTGTTCAAGTGGAATTAGTGGAAATATGACACTAGGAGCGTTATTAGAAATCGTTGGGGACGAAAATTATTTATTAGGAGAATTGAAAAAATTAAATGTTGATGGATATAAAATAGAAATTTCTAAAAAAGTAAAAAACGGTATTACAGGAACATATGTTGATGTTATATTAGAAAATGAACACCATCATCATGATCACGACCATGGTCATGCCCATGACCATGAACATCATCATCACCATGAGCATAGAAATTTATATGATGTTAACACTATTATAGATAATAGTTCATTAGATGAAAATACTAAAGATTTAGCAAAAAGAATATTTTTAAGAGTTGCAAAAGCCGAATCAAAAGTTCACAATAAATCACTAGATGAAGTGCATTTTCACGAAGTTGGAGCTATTGACTCAATTGTTGATATAGTTGGAACAGCAATCTTAATAAATAAAATAAATCCAGATAGAATTATATCAAGTGTAGTTAATGATGGATATGGTTTTATAGAATGTGCACATGGAACTATGGCTGTACCAGTTCCAGCCACAAGTGAGATATTTGCAGCATCTAACGTAAAGTTTAGACAGATAGATATAGATACAGAACTTGTAACTCCAACAGGAGCTGCAATTATAGCAGAGCTTGCAGAAGATTTTACAACATTACCTGCAATGGTAACAGAAAAAATTGGTTGGGGAACTGGATCAAAGGATTTAAAAATACCAAATGTTTTAAAAGTGTACTATGGCGAAATGCAAGAAGAAAATCAAAATTTTGTAGTAATGGAAACAAATATAGATGATTGTTCTGGAGAAATATTAGGATATACATCAGAAAAATTATTTGAAAACGGAGCGCTAGATGTATTTTATACGCCAATATTTATGAAGAAAAATAGACCTGCATATAAACTATCTGTTGCTTGTAGAAAAGAAGATATGTTTAAACTTCAAAATATTATTTTTAAGGAAACAACTACAATAGGAATTAGATATCGTTTTGAAAGTAGAACAGAATTAGGTAGAGAATTTGTAGAAATAGATACAAAATACGGAAAAATAAGAGCAAAAAAAGTAACAAATAATGGTGAAACATATGTGTATCCAGAATATGAAAGTATGAAAAAAATAGCAGAAGAGAATAATATTCCTTTGAAGGAATTATATAAATTAGAAGAACTAAAATAATTAAATTATAATGATGTAGCAAAAGCTTATTTTATAAAAAAATATAAAATAAGCTTTTAAAATTGAATAAAAATTATTTAAATGATAGAATAATAATAAAATTATACGTAGGAGAAAATTTATGATAAGAGCGAAAGCAAGAAATTTATTAGAATTATTAAGAACTGGGAAGGGAATTAGCGGAAAATTTTCTAATTATTATGATAAAGAGACAGGAAAGATAATAGATGTTATTGTAAATGAATGTAAATCTTTAGTAAAAAATTCAGAAGGAGAATTAAGGCAATACGAAAGTACAACTTCAATAGGTCATATAAGAGAAATTGTTAATCAATTATTAAGTGATAGAAATACAATAGGTCCAGTACAAGCTGGAGTAATAATGAGAGATAATGGAATTTTAGGTTTGTCAAAAGAACTTAAAGTAATTAAAATAGTTGATAAATACGGTAAGTTAAAGTTAGATATAGAAAAACCTTTTCCAGATAATTTCAGAGACATAATAATGGGTATATACAATGAAAGAGAATTAACAGAAAAAATAATAAAGCCATATGTAGCTGCTCTTTGTGAGGAAAGCGAAGAACTATCCAAAAGACACATTTGGAGTAAAAGGTTAAATCCATTTAGACCAAGAAAATTATCTACTGATGAATTACAAAAAAGATATTCTAAATATTTAGAAAAAAATACTGATTTAGACGAAGAAAAAAGAGAAAATATGTCTAGATATTTTGTGGTGAATATTTTAGGTAGTGATAAAATTAAAAGCGAAATAATAACTGACGAAATAAATGGAACAGGTTTAACAGTAAAAGGAGAAAAGAAACGTAATAGCTATACAAGTATGTTACAAAATATGGCTGCTAATGTGTTAGACATAATGGGGGCAATAGAAAATCCAAATGATAGGCTAGCAGAAATCGAAAACATTTACGCTAATATAGAAGAACAATTAGAAGCACTAAGTACAGAGCTAGTACCAGATTCGAATCAAATTGAAGAAACAATTATAAATTTTAATAGAGCTGTAAATAACAAAGATAAAGAATATACAGGTGAAGATGGATATAGAAGTGCAAATGTTACATTTGGAAGAAATAATACTAAAAGTGTAGGACTATTAGAACATGAATTTGTTCCACAGGCAATGAAATTATATTCAAAAGATATGGCGGATTTTTTAGAACATTCTAGCAAAATGTCTGATGAAGAGTATATAAAACAAGTAGCGAAATTTCATTTTAGATTTGTTAGAATACATCCATTTATAGATGGAAACGGAAGAACTGCAAGAGCAATAACAAATTCGTTATTATCTAATAGAGATTTATGTGCTACATTCGAAAAATATACAAAATCAGAATATATTAAGGATATGAATTCAATTATAACAGATTATGATACATATAACAAAGGTTTATATACAGACCAATCAATTTGTAGTAAAATGGAAGATGAAAACATTCAAAAACTAGCAGACTATATAACTAAAAAATGTCAAATAGATAAAAACGAAATAGAGCAAGAAGGAAGTGCTGTAACTACAGATTTATCAAAAAAACAATCTACAGAAGAATATAGATAGAATTATAAATTGATTTAGGGTAAACTCTAGAAAATAAAATTGAAAAATAAAAAGATTTATAAAAGGAAGTGATTATATTGATAATTACTTCCTTTAGTGTTATTATCAACCTAACAAAACAAGTGATAAAACTTGTCTAAATTATAGAAAGGTAGGGGGTTATATGAAAAGGGGATTAAAAATTTTAATAATTATTTTAGTGATTTTAGCTGTTGTAGCAGTAACTATTTTACTTGTTAACCACTTTACAACGAAAAAAGTAAGTAATGAGCTTACAGGAAATAGCATATCTTATGATAATACAGACGCAATAGCTACAATGGATGTAGTAATAGTAAGAGTATATGATACATATCTTGGAGTTGTAGAAAAAGATGATACAACAGGTTTGATGCGAGTAAGTATTCCGACTGGTGATACTAATGAATACAAACAAAACCAAGAAATTAGAATTTATTTTGATGGAATAATAAACGAATCATATCCAGGTAGTTTTGGAAAGATTTTTAAGATAGAGATTCTAAAAGAAAATAGTGATGTTACAATACCAGAAAAAGCATTAAAGTATTTTTATAGTTCACGTGATAATGTATTAGTTTCAAATATTAATGTAACACAAACAGGTATATCTTTTGAAATAAAAGATACAAATGAATATAAATATGAATATACAAATAAATATACATTATTTAAAAAGAATCCAGAAGCTGAACAAGTAGAAGCTCCAGATATGCCAATAGTAACAGGTAATACAACATCATCATATGAAGGAAGTGGTATTCCGCTTTGGGAAGAGGCTTCAAAATTTTCAACTGTTAATAGTGAAGAAACAGTGATTTCTGAAGATATAACAGAAGATACTGTAAGAAAGACTTGTGATTGGACAAACATATATGGAAAATTAGCAAGTGGAGAATATGATTTTGCATTATCAACCTCAGAATCTTTTGGAGTCAGAATACAATTTTCTATAAGTGAAAATGGAGAGATCACAAATGTTAATTATAGCTTTTCATAATATTTAGCAATAATAAAAATTTGAATATAAAATAAACAGTAAACAATATTTAACAACAGTTTTAGGTCATATAAAGAGGTGAAAGTATGCTAAAGGCAAGCGTTTTGTTAATTATATTAGGCGAAATATTATCATGGTTACTAAATTATTTTGGAATAATAGGTACAAGTGCATTTTCTGAGTTTACATCTGGAGTGCTACTTGGACTTTCTGTAGGAATGAAACTTGTAGGAATTATATTAATTATTGTTTTTATAGTAAAAAAAGATAAACACTAATAATATCTATAAAAGTTCATATATATAAGGTGAGTGAATGGAATATATTATAAGAAAAATTACAGAAAAAGATAATAAAGAAATAGAAAATATAATAAGGTCATGTTTAATTGAATTTGGAGGAAATCATGAAGGCACAGCATGGACAGATCCAAACTTAGGAAGATTTTCCGAAATATATAATACACCAGAAAATAAATATTGGGTTGCAGAAGATACTTCTGGCAAATTGCTTGGAGGAGTTGGCATTGGAAAAATAGCCAAACTTCCAGAGGTGTGTGAATTACAAAAAATGTATTGTTTGCCAACTGCAAGAGGCACAGGAGTTTCGCATCAGTTAATCGAAACAGCATTAAATCATGCGAAGAAATATTACAAAGAATGTTATTTAGAAACATTAGAGAATATGATTGCTGCACAAAAGTTTTATGAAAAATATGGATTTAGAAGACTAGAAAAAACATTAATAAAAACAGAGCATTTTGCATGTGATATATGTTATATTAAAAATTTATAATTAGGAGAGAACATGAAAAGCATATTTGTTATAGGAGATAGTATCTCATTATATTATCATAAATATTTAAAAGAATTATTTAAGAACGTTGCAGAATATAGTAGAAAAGGTTCAGAGGAAGATATTAAAATAGCATTAGAAGATCCCAATAATCCATTTGGAGCAAACGGAGGAGACAGTAGACAAGTAAAAGAGTATATGGAAAAAATGAAAAAGGAAAATATCCATGTTGATATTTTATTAGTAAATTGTGGGCTACATGATATTAGAACAGATAGGGTAACAGCCAGAAGACAGGTTCCAGAAGAAGAGTATGCTAAAAATCTTGAAGATATAATAAAGCTTGGAAAAGAAATAGCAAAAGAATTTATTTGGATTAGTTCAACACATGTTGATGATAATTTACACCAACAAAGAAAAGAAGGTTGCTTTAGATATAATAAAGATGTAATAAGATATAATGAAATTGCAAATGATATAATGAAAAAGAATGGCATAAGAATAATTGATTTATATAAATTTACATATAATTTAAAAAATGACAATATGTATAGAGATCATGTACACTACAAAGATGAAATTAGTAAAGAACAGGCTGAGTTTATTTTTAACGGATTAAATTTGAAATAATCATTTAAAGACATTAATGCACATAGCTTTAATGTCTTTAAAATTGTAAAAAATCAGATTATTTGAAAAAAAAGTTATTTACGAATTGAATGTGGTATAATTAATCGGAGAAAAAATATCAATTCATGAGAAAAGAGGAGAAAGATTTTATGCGAAAGTTGACAAGAAGATTTATCATTAGTTCATTAGGCAATTTGAATTTAAGTAGACCTATCAGATATGAAAGATATTACATTAATAATAATTTAAGAATACAAATAAAGAATAATCAATACCAAAAGGAAATATTAGATGATAGTAATAATATTATAGAAAAATACAATATATCAGAAAATGAATTTTTAAGGTTAAAAGAACAGGCACGTTCAGAAATAATTAGAGATAGTTACTTATATTTAGATGACAGTAGAATTTCTATAAAGGAATATCTAGGAAAATATAAAGGCTTATTTAGGGTAGAAGTTACTTTCAACTCAACAGAAGAAGAAAATGCGTACATAAAAGAAAGGTGGATGGGAGAAGAGATAACTACTTCGCCATTAGCATTTGATATATATTTAAGTAAATTGTCTGATAATGAATTTAAAAAAGAATTAAATAAATATTTAAATTAAAAAGAACAGTAAGTCAAAATATAGTGTTTGAAGAAGCTATGTTTGACTTATTTTTTATAAAAAAACAAATTTGCCATAAATATTTGACAAATCCAGAAAAAGGCAATATAATCTAGTAGACTAATAAATGTTGACGAAGAAATTATATAAGTAGTTAATTTGAAACTCTAGCCAGGGAGTGTAGCCATAGACTGGAAGCTACATTAGAAAGACAAATTAATGAATTTCAATAATGGAGTCAAATCGTGTAAGAGCGTTAATCTGTAATGAGGTAGTAGAAATACTATAAAAAAAGGTGGTACCACGAGCAAATCGTCCTTTATGGAAGATTGCTCGTTTTTTGATTTTAGTCCACATACAAATAGGGAAATAGGGACGGTCCTTAAATCCCTATTCGAAAACAAAAAAGGGAAAAAAGGACTGGACAGCGGAATAAAATTACCACACCCATTTAAAAGTGTCCCCATTTG
>OLGD01000701.1_pt1 | contig 61702 bp, 59 predicted proteins | sample 1605311 | NCBI WGS metagenome assembly OLGD01 (sample SAMEA3888917, study PRJEB22519) | human gut metagenome | biome: human gut; feature: human-associated habitat; material: faeces | place: Denmark | collected 2010
CCTGATTAACTTTGTAACCTGTTGTCATACGGTTGATTGAGTTATTCAAGCCTAGAGTATTTTCGCCCAGTGTTCTCTGTAAAATCAAATCTGCAACATCACTTCCGAAGGTTATCATAAATCACCTCCGGTGCTCCGAACTAAATTTATATAGGCATTTCGCCCCCCCCCCCTGATGGCTAAAACGCAGTCTAGGAACGGGTTTCAAGCACTTACAGACTCTCTTGAAATTACCAACGATACCACATATCATATCTACATTATATATCACATTTATTGACGGCACAACGTAAAATATACAAAAATTAACAAATTCCCAGAATGTAACAAATTGTAAAAATTTATTCAAAAAACCTAAAGTTCTAGAAAAAATTGCCGATAACATTATTACAAAGAATAAGGGCAAAGGATATGGCAGAAACATTTAATCTGAATAATTTTTTACAAACGTATAAAACTCAGACTTATGATCCGACTAAACAGCATGCAGCCGCTGAAGAGAAAATGGAAGAAAAACTCCAGCAGCAAGCTCAGGAAGCTGTACAACAAAGCGGATTTTTAACCTTGACCTTATCCGAAAAAATGGCTGAAATGGGTATTGGCGAAAGAGCATTAAAACAGTTTGCCGATACTGCAACAGGTCTATTGACCGATGTTGTAAGTCCGCTAGGTGACTATTTGGAAAAATATGAAAATATCTTTGACCAGAGAGTTTATAACTCAGAAATACAGAGTTATGCAAAACAAATGTTCTTTGCATCTCAGGCTATGCGCAAAGAAGCAAGCGAAAATACAACAGGACAAAACTTCGTATATGATATGTAGAAATCTCCTCCTCCTTCAAACATAATAAAAAATCGCCTCATCTCATAAGAGATAAGGCGATTTTTCTAAGACTTGTAAATTATAAAGCAGCCTTTGCAGCCTCAACTACAACAGCAAAAGCATCTTTGTCATTAACTGCAAGGTCAGCAAGCATTTTTCTGTTAACTTGAATGTTTGCCTTTTTGCAAGCATTAACAAATCTTGAATAGCTCATGCCTTGTTCTCTAACAGCAGCATTTATTCTTACAATCCACAAACGACGCATATTACGTTTTGTAGCTCGTCTATCTCTGTAAGCATATTTAAGAGCCTTCATTACAGCAATGTTAGCAACCTTAAATATTCTGCTTCTAGCACCTTTGAAGCCTTTAGCAAGCTTTAATATTTTTTTGTGTCTATTACGACATACATTTCCACGTTTAATTCTCATTGTTCAACACTCCTATCTAGCATACTTCTTGTAAGGTAACTCTTTTGAAATCAATTTTTCGTGAGTTTCAGAAATTACAACATCTCCGAAAATCTTACGTTTTCTTGATTCAGATTTGTGTTGAAGCAAGTGTCCGATACCTGCATGTCTTCTTGTAATTTTACCAGTGCCTGTAACTTTGTATCTCTTAGCTGCAGCACGGTGAGTTTTTAATTTTGGCATTTTTTGTCTCCTTTAATAAAAGTTATTACTAAATCCGAGCAAGGCATACCATAGCACTATACTTCGGCATGATTGAAGTGTAGTACAAATTAATACCAGTGTCAAGGAAATTATTTACTTTTAGGGTTATTAATGTTAAATTATATTAACAATGGAGAGATTTTTATGGATAATAGAGTTTTGTTTAACATAGGTTACGGGCTGTACATATTGACGGCACAAGAAGGGAATCAAGATAATGGATGTATTATCAACACTGTTATGCAGGTTACATCAGATCCCTGCCAGATTGCTATTGCTGTAAATAAACGTAATTATACCAACCAGATGATTCAACATACAAAAAAGTTTAACATTTCTGTATTATCTGAAAACGCAAAGTTTGATACATTTAAACATTTCGGTTTTCAATCCGGAAGGGATGTGGATAAATTCGCAACATTCAATGATATAAAAAGAAGCCCTAACGGACTCTTGTACATAACAAAAGATACAAACTCTTATATGTCTGCATTTGTTAAACAAGAAATAGATTTAGGTACGCATACACTTTTTATCGCCCAGCTTGTAGCTGCTGAAACTCTATCAGATATACCAACTGCAACTTACACTTATTATCAGCAGAATATTAAGCCTAAGCCGGAAAAAACTGAAAAAAGAGGCTGGAGATGTAAGATTTGCGGATTTATATATGAAGGTGACGATTTACCGGCTGATTATATATGCCCTGTTTGTAAGCACGGAGCTGCCGATTTTGAGAGGATTTCATGAAAGCTAAAAAACTTGATGAACTAAAAAACAAATGTCTAAAATGCAAAAAATGCGAGTTAGGCGAAACCAGAAATAATATTGTATTTTCAGACGGAAACCCTAAAACAGCCAGAGCAATATTAATAGGAGAAGCCCCTGGTGAAAACGAAGATAAAACCGGCACGCCGTTTGTTGGAAGAGCTGGAAAACTTCTCAATGAGTTTCTTGAAAAAGCAGAGATTTCACGCGAAAAAGATTTGTATATAATTAATACTGTTAAATGCAGACCGCCTAAAAACAGGGTTCCAACCGATAGTGAAAAGGCCGCTTGTGAAGAATATTTACTTAAGCAGATAGAAACTATTGACCCTAAAATTATGATTTTCTGCGGTGCTACCGCTTTAAAATCTTTTTATCCGCAAAAAACTGCAATATCAAAGATACGAGGAGAAGTTCTAGAATTGGAAATTGGCGGTAAAAAAAGGAAATGTATACCAATTTTCCACCCGTCTTATCTTCTCAGGTATCATTCCTTAGAGGAAGGCAGTCCTAGAGATTTAATGCTTAAAGACTTGAAAAAAATTCAAGACTTGATAAAGGTTTAAATATCGTTTATACTGTCCTTACGAACATTGAAAAGTTTATGTTATGGGGATGTACTGGTTTTGACGCCTGCCCGGCGAGGGCAATGGGCAAGCCGAGTGAGCTTTTGCGAACGAGGTGGAGTCGAGGAAAACGGTATTGGCTTTGCGAAGGCAAAGACAAGCAGGTTTTCCGAGCGGAGCCGTCTTCTCTGAAAGACACATTACATGGGGATGTACTGGTTTTGACGCCGTGATTGGTAGATCCGGATTGCGAGTGCGGGCGCTGTTCCCGCTTATCAACGAGCAAACTAAATTAAATGCTAACGACAACGTTATTGCATTCCCTTCAAGAGCTAGACTCGCTGCCTAATTGCAGTTAGGGACCTTCTAAGTGACCAGCTTGCCGTTGCTTAGGATGACATTATGCAAGATGCAGTACGCAAATGATGGTATGCGTATCAAGTTTAACCATTGGAGGTTAGACTTCCGTAAAAAGTCTGAGGCTTAGTTCAGGTTTCGTAACTTTCCGTATTAAGCCAAGATAATAAGTTACTACACTCGTAGATGTTCGTTTTTATCCACGATGGACGCGGGTTCGACTCCCGCCATCTCCAGTAAATAAATTTAGAGACCCTAAGAGGTCTCTTTTTTAATGCAAAAATTCCCGTACATTACGGGCTTTCGGGGATTCAAGAGAATTCTTATCGATTAAATTCCAGAGAAAATTCATTATATTTACCCCAAATTCTCTTTTTTGAAATAAAAAAGGTCCTTTTTGTGTTTTAAACTCATATTTTATGTTAGTATTTCAGTATGGGCAATGTAATTATAGATTTATTTAGAACTGACAAACAAGCATTAGCGTTGTTTATTCAAGCTGTTGCCACTATAATGATAGGTTTGTTGGCTTGGACAGCCGCTAATGGGCAGAATAAAATTGCTGAAAGAGCTGAACGAAAAGAATTATTTAAATTGCGATATAAAAATCTTTATCAAGAAGTTCATTTAATGTTTGCAAAATGCAATGAATTAGTATGTGAATACGATGATATAATTTATTCACATTTAAAAAAACTAAGAAAAAAAAAGAAATCAACTATTAGAGATATTAAATCTAGGTATTTTGAAATAAACACTGAATTTAATAAAAAAATGCAACTTAATCAATTTTTAATTAAGCCAAAAGATTTTGATAAATTAGAAACATTTTGCGAAGAGTATCTGCTTGAAGTAAAAAAATATCTCTGGGATGAAACAGATAATCAAATTTGTAAAAATTATGAGGTTGCAACAAGATATAGCGAACATCGTAATGTTATCCAAAAAATTTTAACACCTTATTTATTACATGAGAATGAAAATTACTTATCATTTTATAGTTATAAAATTTGTAAATATTTAAAAAATCATATCCATTTATTTTTATTAGATTATTTCCCAACTTTTTGTGAAATATTTAGAACCATTTTACTTGCAATAATGCTTTTTGTTGGTCTTGCATTTGGATTTTTAGAATTTTTAAAAGAAGTTTTAAAAGCTCCTATTTCAATAAAAAATAAGAAATTTAATATGGAGTTAAAAATGAAATCAAAATATTTACAACGTAGTAGACCATGGCCTCTGTAAATATTACATTTTTTATTTATCTTCCACATACTTATCTGCCATCTCAATAAGCTTCTTCACATTCAGCTCCGGATCTTGGGTTCCATTCATTATGCTTTCTATAATTTCTCGTGGCAGAAACCTTAGCTTCCTTAATTGCTTATTATTTCCATTTCTCGCCTCCGGCGGTAGCTTTCTCTCTGCTCCAAGTTTGTTGTACCAAAAACTTTTTACTATCGCCTGAATCAGTTTCATATCATAATTCGCTTTGCCTGGAATTATAATCTTATTCTGTCGTTTTGGGGTTAATGAAATTTGTACATCTACAAGATTAATAATTATTTGTTCATCATCTTCTCTGAATTTAAATTCTGCATTGAATGCTCTTGTAGCAAAATATTTGACAATATAACCTATATCATAACTAATTGAAATTCTGTTTATACTTAAATCGACTCGTCTGACGGCAGTTCTTATAAATACCTTATCAGGCTCGAAAGCTTGAATTTTATTTAGTATAGCTTTTTGTTGCTCAACAGAATAATTTGTCACATAACCTTGGATTTTATGCGTATTTTGTAGCAATTTAATCAAATCAGCCTGTACAAATTTTTCAATCTCGCCTGCCGAGATTTTCGTGATTTCTCCTCGCTCATAATCCATAGGATTTTTAATTGACTGACTTACATAGTACCGATATTGCTTCCCCTTCCCGCTACTATATGACGGCGACATTTTATTACCTTTATCATCGTATAACAAACCCGCCAACAAAGAGCCTGTTTTTGCATTTGTTGAATGTTTTCTTTCTACTGCATTTGCTTCCATTAAATTTTGAACCTTATTAAATAATTCTTCTGAAATTATCGGCTCATGCAGTCCGTCGTATTCTTTGTTTTTGTGAGTAATTTTGCCAAGATAAACTTTATTTGAAAGTATGTGATATAAACTTCCTTTAGCAAATTCTTTCCCGCTTCTGGTCAAAATTTTCTTGTCTGCAAGATACTTTTTTAATTTGAGTACATTTTTCATCTCAAGATAAGATTCATAAATAATTTTAACATTATCTGCATAAGGCTGTTGAGGGTGTAGCATGTGATGTTCATTTTTTTCATATCCATAAGGACAGGTACCTGACAACCATAATCCTTTTTTACGTGAAGCTTCAAATTTATCTCGAATCCTTTCACCTGTTACTTCGCGCTCAAATTGGGCGAAAGACAACAAGATATTTAAAGTTAATCGTCCCATTGAGGTTGTTGTATTAAAATGCTGGGTTATTGATACAAAGGAGGCATTATGCTTATCAAAAACATCAATAATTTTCGAAAAATCCATCAGTGAACGGGTTAAACGGTCAACTTTATACACAACAACAATATCAATCTCATCGTTCTCAATATCTTTTAATAACTTCTTAAAAGCCGGTCGTTCCATTGTTCCACCTGAGAACCCACCATCATTGTACTGTTTATCAACAAGAACCCAACCTTCATGCATCTGAGATTTTATGTAAGCCTCGCAAGCTTCTCTTTGTGCATCAAGTGAGTTAAAATCCTGTTCAAGCCCTTCTTCTGTTGATTTTCTGGTATAAATTGCGCATCTGATTTTCTTTTTCATTAAGCTACTCCAAAAAACTTTTTGCCATTCCACCGAGTACCTGTAATTTGATTTGCTATCGCAGACAGACTTTTATATTTAACTCCGTTAAATTCGTATCCCTCTGTTAGAACTATTACAGAATACTTTTGCCCTTTAAATTCACGGATTAATTTTGTTCCATCTGTAATTGATAAAACTTTAGAACTTTTTACTACTTTTTGTGTTTTATCATATTGTTCAACCAGTTTGTCAATTTTACGCATTACCTCTGGAGATAATGCTCCATACTTATCAGCCCAGGATTTAATACGTTTTTCAAAAATATTTGGGGGCATAATGTACCTCTATTAATGTATCACACTTACATTAATGGCTCTTGTTGTAGTAAACATCAAGTCTTTAGATACAATTCGTATCATTAACTTGATAGCTTCATAAAACAAATAGACTATTTTAACTCTTTATAAGACATCAAAATCTTATGAAAGAATTGCATTTCTTCTAGTGTTGATTGTTCAAAAATTGTATTAATGTCATTAACTAATTCTTGTTTGGTTTTTATATGCCCAAAATCAAACAAGTCCTTTATTTCAACATTCAGAGCATTCGTAATTTTATTCAAATTATCTTCTTTTGGTAAATGCACACCTTTTTCAAGCTTACTTAGATTTGTAGCCTCCATGTCAATTAAATCGGCAAGTTCAACCTGTTTCATTCCTTTGGCTTCCCTTAATTCTTTTATACGTTTTCCTACTTGCATACTTAATGTTGACATAATTACCTCACAACACCAGTATACTTGATTACAATATTGATAAAAAGATTATTGCGTGTCAAGTTGTTATTATAATATGATTGACTTGTTATCACTTTTGATTGTATACTTATCATAAATCGTCAAGAAATTGGTTTGGCGTAATAAGAATTTGAGAAAGAGAAGTATGCCTAAAATTAGTGTTATCATTCCTGTATATAACGTAGAAAAATACTTGCGTGAATGTCTTGATAGCATTGTTAATCAGACCTTAAAAGACATTGAGATAATCTGCGTTGATGACGGTTCAACTGACAAATCCTTAGAAATCTTACAAGAATACAAACGCAAAGACGACAGATTTGTTATCTTGCAACAGAGACACTCTGGAGCAGGGGCTGCAAGAAATCACGGGATTAAACTTGCGGAGGGTAAATACATTCAGTTTCTTGATTCTGATGACTATTTTGAACCAACTTTATTAGAAGAACTCTATACAAGAGCTGAAAGTTTTGATTCAGATTTAACCGTGTGTTCATCAAGAAAAGTGGATGATAACGGGAATATTACTGAAACAAGAAGTCCTAATTTTCCGATAAATATTGATAAAGTTCCTATGGAACAGGTCTTTAACAGGCAAGATTTCAAGGATGAGATATTTTGTCTGTTAATACCTGTAGTGTGGAATAAACTTATTAAGAAATCTTTCTTGGAAGAAAAGCATTTAGAATTTCCGCAACTCACAATTTACGAAGATATTGCTTTTATGCACAGCGTTGTTGCTTGCGCTAATCGTATTGTTGCATTTAATAAAGAACTTATTAATTACCGTTTTAACAGACCAGGAAGTCTTGTCAGCACACGTTCAAGTCATACAATTAATGCGATAAAATCTTGTATATGTTTAAAGAAATTTCTTGAAGAACGAGATTTGTTTTCAGAGCTTGAAACTGCTTACACAAAGGCTGTAATCAATCATATTCGTGCAGAAATAAGCTACTGTAATGACGAAGAGTACAAAGAATTTCTAAAAGAATTTAAAGCACTTCTTCCAAATGATTGGCAAAAATACCAGTCAGCACTTCGCAAAGACTACATTACTCCTGAATATCTTAGAAATTTTATCGGGGATAAAAAAGTTATGCTCTGGGGCGGGAGTTTGTTTATTAAACAGGTCTTAGAAAAAGAGCACGAAAAGAACTCGAATATTTTGGGAATTATTGACAGAAATGCTGCATCAGCAGGCAAACAGCTCTGCAATTACACAATTTACCCGCCTGAAGCGATTAATGAGCTAAAACCTGACGGAGTAATTTTAACGGTTTTATCAAATAATGAATCGATTTATGAATCTTTAAAAGTGGAATTTAAAGAAAAATATCCAACGGTAGAGCTTTTGCCGAACATTTTTGACGAGGAGTTAAAGTTTTGAAAGATATAAAGATTGATTTAGTTTATCTCTGGGTAAATGATAAAGATGAAAAATGGCAGAAGAAAAGGAAATATTGGGCGAATAAACTTGAAGTAAATGGCACTCCTGAAGATAGTGAATGTCGCTATTCAAACAATGATGAACTTAAGTATTCTTTACGTTCAGCAGAAATGTATGCTCCTTGGATTAATAAGATTTTTATTGTGACAGATAACCAGATTCCTGATTGGCTTGATACTAACCATCCTAAAATAAGAATAATCGATCATAAAGAAATCATGCCGGAAGAATGCTTACCTTGTTTTAATAGTAATGCTATTGAAACTTGTATTGATAATATTACAGAACTTTCTGAATACTTCTTATATGCAAATGATGATATGTTTTTCTCTTCGCCAGTTAAGCCTGATGATTTTTTTGATAAAACTGGAAGACCAATTGTAAACTTAAGATTAAGAGATTGGCTGGAAGCTGCAAATACTCATATGCAAAATATTGAGTTCACTATTAATTTATTCCAAACAAAGTTCAATTTAAGCGAAAATCTCAAAACTTCAGAACCTTCTCATTGTATTGATGCATATAGAAAAAGTGGTTTTTCTGAATGCAAAAAAAAATTTCAAAAAGTTTTTGATAGAACAATGCAATATAAATTCCGCTCTGAAAATGCTGTTCAAAGAATTATACATAGTTTCTACATGCTTGAAAAACAGACAGGTGTATTGTGCTTAAATCCTAAAATTGAGGAACAAGATTTCCAAATACAAGTCGATAATCTTTATTTAAAACTTGATCCTATTGATTTTATGAGGTCTAAAATTGAATGTTTAAAACCTAAGCTTCTTTGTATTAATGACTCGCAATATACTTGTAATACCGATAGGAAGAATCTAAAACAACTTTTATATCAGTTATTTGATAAAAAAGCTATCTGGGAAAAAATAGGAAACTTTCAGATTAATCCAATATATAAAGATGGAAAATACAATACAATTGTTTTTTCATTTAATAATAGCTATTGCAGGTATTTTTCTGTAATACTACAATCGATTATTTCTAATAGTACAGATGATAAATATTACGATATCGTCGTATTTAACAATGACATAGATGAAAATAACAAGAAACTGTTATATGCAATGTTACCCGAAAGGTTTAGCTTGCGTTTTTTCGATATGTTGGATTTCCTTCAATCTAATTTTGCAAATCTTAGATTAAAAACACGTAATAATTGGTCTGTTGAAATGTATTACAGAATATTTATTCCACTTGTAATGCCGGATTATAAAAAAGTTTTATATCTGGATTCAGATATGGTTACAAATTGTAATATTACACAACTCTTTGAAATAAATTTTGATGACAAAGAAATTCTTGCGGTAAAGGATACAACACCACAAGTCTTTCATATGCAAAGACACAAAGAAAGACAAGAATACGTTAATAACTTATTAAAACTAAAAAATGAAAAGAATTATTTTAATTCTGGAATGATAATGTTCAATATCGCTCAAATTGATAAAACTAATTATATAGGTAGGATAAAACAAGCCTTCCAAATCGAAGAATTACTTTATCCTGATCAAGATATTTTGAATGTTATATTTGAAGACACAGCCAAATTAATTTCAAGTCAGTGGAACTTCTGTTGTGGAGATTTTGTTTGGGATAAACATTTTATTAATCATTTATCCGGAAATTACCTTGAAGATATTAAACAAGCAATAAAAGAACCTAAAGTCATTCATTTTACCTCCCCAAGAAAACCTTGGAATTACAAGCTAGAGATGCACTTTGAATTATTTTGGAATTATGCAAGAAAAACGCCTTTTTACGAAGAAATTTTGCAAAATATGAACAAAGAAGCAACTTTAAAGATTATTGCAGAAAGTGCCAAATATACTAACTTGTATTTGCAAATTCAAAATAACAAAAGAATTGTATTTTGGGGGGCGAGCTTATTTCTTGAAGAATTTGTTAACAGATATGATTTAATTAATGATAATGTAATCGGGATAATTGACAAAAATCCTTCTAAAAAAGGAAAATTTATCAGAAATTACGAAATTTTTGCCCCAGAGGATATAGTAAACTTAAGTCCAGATGAAATTATAATTACAATTGTTAATTCTGCAAAAGAACGTGCAGAAGAAATTAACAATTATTTGAAAACAAAAGATTACAACAATATTACTGTAAAAACATTATAGGAGAATATAAATGCATAAAGAAAAATTAGAGCAAGATTTGTTTAATAAAATACCTAAAAGCGCAACAGTAGCTATATTTGGAGCTGGTGAAATTGGGAAACAAATATATATTGATATCAAAAATCAAAGAAACGATGTTAATATTATAGGTTTCATTGATAATTTTACACAGGAACCTTGTTTTAATTTACCAGTCTGGACATTAAAACAATTTGTTGATAAAAAACCGGAAATAGATTTAGTAATTATGTCAACAAGGACTCATTTTAATATATTAAACAATATTTTTGATATTTTTAATATTCAGATATTAGAACATACAAATTTTCTATTTTCTTATTACAGAAATGAATTAAATTTGTTGAATAGTAAAAATTTAGAAAAAGTAACTGCATTATTTGAAAAAGAAGAAGATAAGCAACTTTACGAACTGTTATTTAAAATCAGATGTAAATTTCTTGATGTAGATTTAATAAAAAATCGTTATGCATCTTTATACAGTAAAGAACAGCTTTTACCTGCATTTCCTATAAAACATCAATATTTAGAAAAGATTAACACAAAAGCTATTTCCAAGATTTTAGATGTAGGTTTAAACTCCGGTTTGAACGTTGTAGCTTTTAATCAACTTTTGCCGAACTTAGAAAAGACTTATGGATTTGAAGTAATATATGATGTTGCAAGAATTCCATTTGTAGAAGAATTTATTATGAATAAAAAATTGGAAATAGTCCCTTATGCACTGGGGGATAAGGAAACAACCATAGAGTTTTTCATAGATAATCTTGGCTCCGGAGGTTCTTTCTGTGGAGAAATTGCAAATAGGAAAAATCCTGTTGATGAAAATCGGTACAAGAAAATTAAAGCCGAAGTTATTACTATGGATAAATATTGTTCTGATAATAATGTTAAACCTGATTTTATTAAAATGGACATAGAAGGAGCAGAAATGGCAGCTTTACGTGGTGGTCTTAAAACAATACAAGAACACAGACCTCAACTTGCGATTTCTATATACCACTCAAATAGCGATTTTATCAATATTCCTCTATACTTACACGACAATCTTGAAAACTATAAATTCAGACTTGGACATTATTCTCCGAGATTATCTGAAACAGTTCTTTATGCAGTACCAAATGAATTAGTTTAGAAAGGAGAAAATATGAAAGAATACAAACATATCGAAGAATTTTTATGGAAATATGATAGTAAGCACAGATATGTAATCGGACAGAATAAAAAGAAACCCTTGATTGTAATTGGGCTTAATCCAAGCACAGCCACACCATCTTTGCCAGACAGAACATATTGCAAGATTTTAACAATTGCCAGCAATAAAAAGAATAGATTTGATAGCGTAATCATATTTAACCTTTACCCTTATATTACTAAAGATCCAAAAGAACTGCCAAAAGATTTTGACAAGAATGTGTGGAAACAAAATTTAGAAATAATTAAAGATATTATAAGTCAAATTAATAATCCTACAGTTCTTTGTGCTTGGGGAGCAGGAATAGAGAAGCGCAAATATTTAAAAGAAAGCTTACAAGAAATATTTTATTTGTTTCCGGAAAATACTGATTGGAAACGAATTGACGATAGTATTCATGATCATCCACAACATCCATTATATGCCGAAGAACTTACAGAACTTAAAAAATTTGATATCAAAAAATATTTAGAAGATTGTATGTCCAAATGATACAATAACCCAGCAAACCCTTGATAACTTCTGCTTTCCAATCGATTAATGTTAGTAGAACAGAAAGGACGGCGATATGGAAACAGAAGTTTTGGAATCACACAACCAAGAACACGGGCTCTGGGGAACAACCAGGTTGGATTATGAAGAAGAGGAAACTCAGAAGAGGTGGAAACTTGCATTTGAAACACTTTTGCTTTTATCCGGCAAAGAAGCAGAAGAAATCAGAGAATTCCTGGACAGCAGAATTGGAAAGCACATTGCGGACGATTGTTTTGACAAAGACGTTAAACAGGTAATAATGCAGAATTACTACGCCTGGTACGAAGCACATTTATTTGGCGATAGCGGGAAATGTATTACAGCTAAAGACAAAAGTTCATTTGGTGCTAAAATAACTAACCAGATTACAGGCGAAAGGGATGTTCTGCTCTACACTTTCAAGAATCCTAACCGTATTTATCAAGACTATGCAATGTGCATTAATCGAGATGAAAAGATTTATTATATCGGGTTACAACACATTAAATAACTTGTACTATGCAATCATTAAAAGTAATCTTTTTACCTTTTGCCAACTCGTTTACAACAAAAAACGAATTGCCATTCTGAGCTAATATTACTACATCTTTAATATCTGCATCTATATTCATCCTTGATTCGGTTGTAGATTCTGACAAATGTTTAAAAACTTTGTATTCAATTTGAGGATTACAAATTGTTGGAAACCGTTTCTGCACAATCTTCTTCTTAAAATCTTTGAGAGATAGCTTCCTTGTCTTTAGTTTTGTAGCGTTAAATAGCGCTAAAATACTATGTAACACTAATGCAAGTTCTTTTGGATAACCAATTCTTTCTGCGCCAGGTTTAAAATAGCGGTCACAACGCTTACAGTAATATTGGGTTCTCCCGTTTGCAATTACCGCATCATTCTTTCCGCATATCGGACAATCATTATCAATGTTTTTCACTTATAACAGCTCCTTGTAGTTGTTATTTTACTACAAAAAATCCGTTTTTATATATAAAACTGATACAAGTAAAAGTACATATGCTGAATGCTTGTAATAACTAGATTTTAGCACTTACGTCCTCCTTTAAATTAATACGGATAGTTTTAGTATCCGTACATTACATAGGAGAAGTACGATGGTTACATTAAAAAAACACGTACAGATTCCCGAGACGGGAATAAAAATGGCAGAAATTCTGCGGCACTTTACTGAAAACGGAAGATCAAATTTCGCAATGATTAATCTTTCAGAGATTATTATTCCGAATAATCTGAGCAAAAAGCATTCTAAAAAGCAGTTGAACAAGCTTATTCGGGCAATTCGAAAGTTTGGGTTTTCAATTCCGATTATCATTGACGAACGGAATTGCTTAATCTCTGGAGCGAACAGTCCTCTGAGCAAGAGGCTCCGGTAGATTTACCCCTAAATTCCCTGCTTTTTGATTTTTACAGGGATTGGAGGGGTAAATATAGGAGAATGTCGGTATGCTTACTTGGTTTTAGCGAATTCCCTGCTCGAATTTAGCAGGGAATTTTAAACATCCTTTTTTATTCAAATAGGAATTCTTTGTATTTTTCAACATGAAATTTTAAACATGGAATGTCATACATTTTTTCTGCAATAAGTTTTGCATTTTCGGTTTTTTTCTGTTTTTTAAATTCATTTAAAATTTTAATTAGTACATCAATCTCTTTATGTATATATTCGACATCTGCAAGTGATGCAATAAAAATAGTTATAAAATTATATACAGCAACACTATTTTGAGTTACTTTTAAATTACATAATAATTTTTCTAAAAACTGTTCAACACCGTTGTGTACAATTAAACTCTTTGGTAAACCCAACTTGATAATGGATTTTAATTCTTCTTGATATTTTTCAATATCATTAATATCACAATAACGGTTAAATATCGCTAATAAAGAAGTAGTGTAAGATTTATTTTGTATTTTTACTAAATCAATCCAAAATCTCATTACACACTCTTTAGAATAATTATGATTTTCGCGGTAAGTTAATCCATCTAACAAATCTTGATAATCTTTTTCTGAAAAATATTTACTAAATTCTTCAAAAATTTTATCTTCATTAAACCTTAATTTCAAATCTAACAACATTCGAACAAATCTAGTCCTTATTTGTCCTTCTTTAATTTCATTTTTTTCAAAGGTCTCTAAAATTAATGATTTTAAATTTCTAAATTGAGGCAAATAGCGAAAATAAGAAAGATATCCGTTTAAGAAATACTTTTGGGCTTCATTTTTTAATTCATATACTTTTTCTGACAAAAGCAAGTCTTTGTAATTATAAGACAAGTAATCATATTGCATTCCAAGATAATAATAAAATTCACAGAATCTTTCTTCATTTTTTTCTAAAAGAATATAGTCTAAAAATTTTTTATCTTCATTATTTAATTTTCTAATTTTTGTTAAATGCTCCATATAACACCTAAAATTTCTACCATGTGTAGTATTCAAGGCGATAAAACCTATATCATATTCATTTTTGTAATAACTTTCATCATAATCATAGTAAGCAATTTGCTTTATATATTTGAAAATTTTCTTAAAATCTTTGTGCCTTTTAGTTACAACGCTAATATTAAAATTCATCAGTTCATATAATAAATCTTTATTATCTTCTTTTTCTTGAATGATAAGGCTAAACACATTATCAATAAATAATATTGCTTTACTAAAATATGCAATTTTTTCAATACTTTGAGAAAGTATTTCTATAAAAGCTTGGATAAATCCTTTTTGGTTTAAACTAGTAATATAATCATCTTCAAGATAAATATTAATATTTTCAGATATAATTTTTTTAAATAAATCTATGAGCCCCCGTTCATTTACTTCTTCTACGCTTTCCTTGTCAAATTGAACTAAATGATGATTATATTCTCTATCTTGATTTACATATTCAATTTGCTCCTTCACAGATTTCAATCTAAATTCTTCTTCTGATATTGGTGATACATTTCTTACCCAGCCTCCTACACCAGATTGCCAATATATACCAGGATTTTCTTTTTCATATTGATATTTTTCTTTTAAGTCATAGAATAGATTTTTAAATTTCGGATGCTCTTTTAATCCATGTAATACATTATACTTATCTTTTTCTTTTTTATTAGGGAATTTATCTAAGTATGCAGCTATACTATCATTTAATGAGTCAGAATTATCCATTTTGTGAATATTTTCTAATATTTTTACTAATTCATAAAGGCATATATCTGTTATTTTGATAATATTTCTTTTATTTATTTGTTTGAAAAATTCTTTTAATAAATCAATATAATTATCTAAATTTTTATAAATAAAATATAACCCAAGCTTTCTAAGCATAAAGATTCTTTGCGATAATAATTTCTTTATATTACATGTGATGTCCTTGCCTGTACTTAAGTTAAGACATAAAAAATATAAAATAATATCTGCAACATCATTAATTGAATAATCGTTTATAAGTCCTTTATTAAGTTCTTCCATATCAATTTTTTGTTGTCTAAAAACATCTGATATATCATTTAAATTATCATGTGTTTTAAAATAAACTTGATTATATATTTCTATCAAATAATCAAAAAGAAATTCTTGTGATAAAGCATTCTTAAAGTTTTCTTTGGTAGCTTCATCATTAATTATTTCACTCAAATAATAGGTTTTATATATAACCTTTGCTCTTTTATCAAAAGAGGTAGATTTCACTTCATATGTTAATAAGGTAGATATTGTTGCCTTTATTAAACCTTCATATTCTATTATCTGCTTTTTTTTATATATATTTTTAACTAATTCTATTGCTTGTTTATGTTTTAAAAGTTTAACATAATCAATCTTATTTAAATCTGGGAGCTCAAATTTATCCAACAATTTTGTTAATTGATAATATGTTGAATAATGAATATCCTCAATCCCAATTTCTTTAAAATTTTCATTAATTATTTCTATTATAATATCTTTAGTATTTGAACTATAAATGCGTTCTAAATACTGTATAACCCAGTAAGATGCATCATCTGTAAAATTTAATAGTCCTTCTTTTTGAAATGGCACTAAAAATTCTTGTGCAGATAACTCTTTAAAAAAGAGGCTTTTTTCATTTATATCAGCCTTTAACTTATCACATAATTCTTTTATAGTTATCTTACCCAAAATCGACTTCCTCTGGATTTGTATATCTTATTAATGCCGGTTTTTCTTTTGAAATATTTAATATAGTGTCAGTCAAATTTTCAATAACTTCTTCGAAGCTTTGTTCTATACCGGTACTATCTGTATCATATACGTATGTTTTTATTTTGTGATTACTTGCTATATCAAGATAATTTTTATTAAATTCATTTTCTAAAACTTTCGCTTCACAATTATCTACAATAACACTTATTTGTTTAAAATTTTCTGTATTTGGCTTATTAGCTATTATCTGAAGAATTTCTTCATCACTTAGTGAATAACCTAAAAAGACAATATAAAATTCTTTTAATAAATCCTTTATAAATTGTTTTTGTCGATTATATTCATCTGTATTTTCAAGTATGTAAACCCTATTATATTGCTCTTTACTTAAAACTAACTGTTCATATGAAGATTTTTTCTTTTCTTTTTCGTCTCCACTAAAACGACCGTGAAGATAAATTATAGAATCAAGCATATTATTTTGAGAAGGATTTTCCATATTAATATAAGGAATATAAAAATTTCTATTTAGACCTTCTTTCTCGGATTGGAATTTTTCAATCATTACATCATAATTAGTTTGGAGAATTAATACCGCTTTCTCTTTATATAATTTATTTAAACAATTATATATTTTACTATTTTTAAAATTTTTTAGAGGTTTTTCATAAAATAATTCTTTTAGCAAATTATTAAATTCTTGTTCTTTATTTTTGTTTTTTATCTTATCTGCACAAATGCTAATTATCTTTATAGGTTTATTTAAACTCAATAAATTTAATTTTTCAGAACGAGTAATTATTTTTTGATGTAAACAGAATTTAGTTATTCTAGTCGCTAATCCTTGCCAATCAGGCATACCAATGTTAAATCCTACACCTGAACCTAAAAATAAGCATACCTTCTTTGCTTTTATAGCATCTTTAAATTCTACTTCCTTAAACAATGACTTATAATCTTCTAACATATCTTTATTTTAATATAAATATTGTGGAAATATGCTTTACTGTTTTAACAGAAAATTATAAATATTTTTAAATTTTCTTAATTAACTGCGATTTTTCTTTTCTAATTTTTTCTGGGTTTGTTTTATTGATTCCAGAAAGTGTTTTTCAACTTCTGAAAGCTCATCTTTAATTGTTTCTTTATACTTAGCATATTCTGCCAGAGCTTTATTTTCTGCTTCCAGCTTTGATATTTTCCCAGGATTTTCTAATAGTTCACTTCCGGTCATTTTGATAAAATCATCAAGTTTTGCAATCCAATCCTTCATTGTCATTGGAATTTGACGAATTGCTTGCAATTCTGCAAATTCAAGATAAGCAGATGTTATTCTATTTAAAATATTTAATTCTTTTTCATCAAGATAATTTTTAGCAACAGTAACTTCGTTTTTTTTCGGGTGGTTGCCCTTAAAAACAGTTAATCCCATATTTGTTTTAGCACTATCTGCTCTCAAATAAATAATTTCAGCTGCTGTATGACCGTGAGCAGCAAAATGCATTTTATTTTGAACAACTTTGAAAAACATTTTGGTTTCATCAGCATTGGGATTATAATCAGTACTTGTTGCATAAATATCCAAAATCTGGCGGTAAAAGACTTTTTCAGAAGAGCGAATGTCTCTGATACGATCTAAAAGTTCTTTCCAGTATCCCCCGCCACCGGCTTGCTTCAGCAAATCATCATTAAGGGCAAATCCTTTCTTCATATATTCCTTAAGGACTTGTGTTGCCCAAATTCTAAACTGGGTACCACGTTGAGATTTTACACGATAACCAACAGAGATAATAACATCTAGGTTATAATGCTTGGTATTGTAATTTTTACCATCTGAGGCAGTTGTTCGGAATTTCCGAACAACTGAATTTTCATCAAGTTCATTCTCTGCAAAGATATGAGAAATATGCTCACTAATATTGGCTTTGCTGGACTGAAACAGCTCTATCATCTGATTCTGTGTTAGCCACACCGTTTCATCTTCAAATCTAACATCAATTTTTGTCTGACCATCTTGCGTTTGGTAAATAATAATCTCATTTTTCATTTTATTATTGTAACATAAATAGGCAGGGAGAACTATCAAATAGTTCTCCCTGCCTATAGAATATTAACTTATTCCTCTAGCTTCATTAGCTCTCTATACATCTTATCCATTTCCTCATACAAGAAATTCTTTAGTTCAGCCTGCCGTTCCGGTGATATGGCGGGTTCTTCTTGTATCGCCCGCTTGACTATCATTTCTTTATATTCCAGAACATCTGTTTTAAACATTTGTTCAGCAATAATCTTTCTGGAATAGCCTTTTTCATTTTTGATAGCATCGTTAACGATGGCTTTTCCAAGAAGCTCATACTTTGACATTTTAACAGCCTTGCCATGTTCATTTATTGTAATTGAATCAGCCAATTCCTGCATTATTGATTCGTGTAAAGACTTCGGAATAGGCTTTTTCTTGCGACCAGCCGGATTTCCGGACTGCCCTTTCTTGAACCTGGTATCTTTAGGCGGGTTTTTATAACCCACCTTAGCCTCGTTATATTTTTCTACTGTTTCATTAATCTTCTGATCCGTCATTATTCCCCTTAGTTTTCTGTATTGTAATTTTTGATTAATTTAGCGGTTTTACCGGTTTCTTTCTGCCAGCGCCATATGATCACATCACAATATTGCGGATCTAACTCTATGATTCGCGCTCTGCGCTTGCATCTTTCAGCTGCAATTAGAGTTGAGCCGCTCCCACCGAAACAATCAAGTACAATGTCGTTTTTTGACGATGCATCAAGTAAAAGATCTAATAATAAAGGTACGCTCTTTCCCGAAGGGTGCAGCTTAAGCAATTCCAGCGACTTTGGATTCGTTGCTCGTATTCCCGGATAATCTAAGACATTTGTACGATAACGCCCATATTTCCCGAGCTTAATGTTATTCTGATGCTTGCCCTTTTTCTTAAAAACCGGAATTAGTTCATGCTGTGAACGGTAAAGCGCACCTTGACCACCTACACCTTTGTTCCAAACTAGTATATTTATTAGTTCCGGATACACTTTCTTACCATCTGCAAGCAGAGTGTTAATTCCACGCCAATCAATGAAATAATAGGCTAGACACCCCAGAGCAGAGAATTTTTCAAGGTTTTTCATAGCTGTATTAAGAAATCCTGCGAACTGTTCATTACTCATTTCACCTGAAGCCATTGCAAATTCTTTGTGGTTAGTATTACATACAAAGCCCTTAATCTTGCAATTATACGGAGGGTCTGTAACAACAATCTGAGCGGTTTCACCTTGCATCACGATTACGTATGATTTCTCACACAAAGAATCTCCACAGTACAGAAAATGGTCTCCAAGTCGGTATAAATCCCCGAGCTTAACAATTGATGGAATGTTCGCATCTAACCAGGATTCATCCTCTTTATCTTTTTCGTGAGTCGAAGTTTCATCTTTCTCAAAATGCAAGATCTCGTCGTAATCAATTGCATCAAATCCGATATCTTCAAGCTCATAATCAAGTTCTAAAAGCTTGTCAATTTCGGACTTCAAAACCGAATAATCCCATTCTGAATCTTCCGCCAGCCTGTTATCAAGTAATCTGATGGCATTGGCTTCGGTTTCGGATATGTTACGAAGAATTATCACCGGAATTTGAGTCATTCCCACCTCTTTAGCAGCAAGGATTCTCAGATAACCAGTTTATGACTTTTTCTTTTTACGCTTCGCTATCAATCTTACCTTGATAAATTAATGTATCTGCTTTGGCATAAGTACTCATTGCACGACCAATATGGAGTGGTTGTACTGTTCCACATGTATCACTCTTTTGAACCACTGTCTTGCCGTAATTTAAGTCAGAAGCCACTGCATTTTTTGAACAATACTCGATATATTCATGGTAATCTATTTGTTCACTGAGATTCTTAGTAATACTGTTATTTTTAGACTCCAATTCTTCGCTTTTTGATTCATTTAAAGTCGTTAATCTTGAATTAAATTGATAATAGCTTTGATAATTTATCGGTTGGCGTTCCATTAATTGTTGGTTTGATATTGTAGACATAGCACCTCACATATATAATTACTTAAAGATATATTTAGTATATATATTATAGCTTATTTCAATTTTATTTCAACCTTCTAAAGAATTGATTTTTTTATAACTTTAGGATAATCTCATTCTCGAAAGGAATTGGCTTTGAGCAAACGACGTACGCTGGGAACTATAAATGGCATTATTGCGGCAGCTAGTTATGGAACAAATCCGCTTTTTGCACTTCCACTATATTCCAGAGGCATGGCAGTTAATTCTGTATTATTTTTTAGATACTCAATTGCTGTAATCCTATACGGAATATGGCTTGTCTGCTTTAAAAAGATATCTTTGAAACTATCTAGAAACGAGATTATCCCCGTTTTTTTACTTGCGTTAATGTTTTCACTATCATCACTAACATTATTTGAAGCTTTTAATTACATCGAAGCAGGTATTGCTTGTACAATTCTTTTTATCTATCCGGTTCTTGTTGCAGTTATGATGTCGATTTTTTATAAAGAAAAATTGACCGGCATAATTGCTGCTGCAATCGGGTTGACTTCCTGTGGCATCCTCCTTCTTTATAACGGAAAACCAGGAACTTCACTAAATCTGCACGGCATAGCTCTTGTTATTGCATCGGCATTTTTATATGCATTCTACATTATCTGCGTTAAAAAAAATAAGGTTATAAAAAGTATTCATGCACCCAAACTAAGTTTTTATGTTATGTTTTTCGGGCTTATTGTTTACATATATAACCTTAATTTCTGCACACAGCTGCAAATACCTCAAAGCCCGTTTATGTGGCTGTGCGTTATCTGTCTTTCCATATTCCCAACAATTATATCTCTTGAAACAATTACTATTGCTATTAAGCTTATCGGCTCAACAACTACTGCTATTCTCGGCGCTTTAGAACCGCTTACTGCCATTTTCTTTGGAATTTTGTTCTTTGATGAACATTTAACCTTAAGAATTACTCTTGGAATAATATTGATTTTATCAGGAGTATTGCTTATTATAACTAAAAACAAACAAAGCTAGGAGATAATATGAAAAGATGTTTCTGGGTTGATGAAAAGTCTGAAATTTATGTTAAATACCACGATGAAGAATGGGGCGTTCCAAACCACAATGATAGAGATTTGTTTGAGCTTCTTATTCTGGAAGGATTTCAAGCAGGACTTTCGTGGATTACGGTTCTAAAAAAACGCGAAGCTTTTAGAAAAGCTTTTGATAATTTTGATGTAAAAAAAGTTTCTGAATACGATGAAGAAAAGATTAACGCACTTTTAGAAAATAAAGATATTATAAGAAGCAGAGGAAAAATCACTGCAGCTATTAACAATGCGAAAATCTTTATTGAAATACAAAAAGAGTTTGGAAGTTTTTCAAATTACATCTGGGGTTTTACGGATAATAAAGTAATAAAAAATACAACAGGCGAAATACCTGTTAAAACAGAGTTGTCTGATATGGTTTCAAAAGATTTAAAAAAACGGGGAATGAAATATACAGGTTCTGTAATTATATATTCCTACCTTCAGGCAATCGGTATTGTCGATGACCACGACATAAATTGTTATAAATACTAATACCTCTTGTAATTTACCCCTGTTTTTGTTACGATTTTAGGGCAAAAAGAATATTAATAGGGAGATGAATAAATTGAAAACCAGAATGAAATCAAATAATTGCGGCGAATTAAATCTTAGCAATTTAAATGAAGAAGTAACCTTATCCGGCTGGGTATCAACAGTTAGAGATCTTGGCGGGATTTTATTTATAGAATTAAGAGATAGAAGCGGTTTTTTTCAGCTTGTAGCTAACCCGCAAATTAACCCTGATGTACATAAAGCTTTTGAAAAAGTCAGAAGTGAATACGTTATTATGGTTAAAGGTAAAGTTACTAAGCGTCCAGAAGAAACATATAACGAAAAATATCCTACAGGTCAGGTTGAAATGTATCCTGAATCTGTTGAAATTCTGGCTGAATCAAAAGTTCTTCCGTTTATTCTCGGCGATGATAATGTTTCAGAAGATATTAGACTTAAATACAGATACCTTGATATCAGAAACGAAAAAATGCTTAATAACCTGAAAACAAGACACAACATAGTTCAGGCAGTAAGAAATTATTTAAACAACCAAGAGTTTTTGGAAGTAGAAACTCCTATTTTGATTAAAACTACACCGGAAGGCGCAAGAGATTATCTGGTTCCTTCACGCGTACAGCCCGGCAAATTCTTTGCACTTCCGCAATCACCGCAGATATTCAAGCAATTGCTTATGGTTGGCGGTATTGAAAAATATTACCAGATTGCAAAATGTTTCCGTGATGAAGACTTAAGAGCAGACAGACAGCCTGAATTTACACAAATAGATATGGAAATGTCTTTTGTTGAACAACAGGACGTAATCAAGATTGTAGAAGGTCTGCTTGTGGATGCATTTAAGGCAGCTGGAGTAGAAATCAAACCACCTTTCATTCAAATGCCTTGGCAGGAAGCAATGGATAGATATGGTTCAGACAAACCTGATACAAGATTCGGGCTTGAATTATTTGATATCGGCGATATTATTCTGGAATCGAATTTTGAAATCGTTAAGAATACATTACAAAACGGCGGAATTGTAAGAGGTATTAGAATTCCAGGCGGTGCTAAATATTCCAGAAAAGATATTGATGATATTACCAAGCTTGCTGTATCTTTCGGGGCAAAAGCGCTTGCAAATATTATTTATAATGAAGATGGAACTGCTAAATCACCTGTATTGAAATTTGTTACTGAAGAACAGGCAAAAGCTATACAGGAAAGAGCTGGTGCTCAGGCAGGAGATATTATCTTCTTCGTTGCTGATAAACCTAAACTGGTTTATGATATTATGGGCAGATTAAGACTGCATTTTGGTCGTTCCTTGAACTTAATTGACGAAAGTAAACATAATCTTCTCTGGGTTGTAGACTTCCCTATGTTTGAATGGTCTGACGAAGAAGGCAGATTTATGGCAATGCACCACCCGTTCACATCTCCTAATTTAGAAGACTTAGACAAACTTGACAGCGGAGATTTAGGCAATGTTAAGTCAATAGCTTATGATATCGTTTACAATGGTACTGAGCTCGGAGGCGGTTCTGTCAGAATACACTCATCAGAAGTTCAGAAGAAAATCTTTAAGGCATTAGGTTTAACCGAAGAAGAAGCAACTGAAAAATTTGGATTTATGGTTAATGCTCTTCAATATGGTACACCGCCTCATGCCGGTCTTGCAATCGGTTTGGATAGATTGGTTGCACTGCTTTGCAGAACAGACTCCATCCGTGACGTTATTGCATTCCCTAAGAATGCAAGCGCTAAAGACTTAATGAGCGATGCACCGGGTGAGGCTTCTTTACAGCAAATGCGAGAACTGCACATTAAAAGTACGGTAAAAAAAGATTAATAAAAAAATAGAAGCGGGTTTTCAAATTGAAAACCCGCTTCTATTTTATTTACGCTTAACCAGAGCCCCAATCAAATACAGAACTTATTGCATCATCAATCAGAGATTTGATTGATTGAATTTCTGTATTAATTGATTCGAGTTCCGTAGAAAGATTATCCATATCAATATCAATAAAGTTTTCTTTTTCAGTAATTCTTTCTTTTTCAGCATTGTACCATGCAGTAATTTCTTCTCTAACATCAGAATCTGTTCTTGATTCAACGAGTCCAGCTGTTACAAAGTAAGTCAAAGAAGTATCAGGATCATAGTTTCCATCTTCATTTACTGTTGCAAGCTGGAAAGAACCACTGACAATAGCATCACTAACATAGTCGTCGTTAGTTTTCATTTCATTGTTATATTCTGTAGTCCAGCCGTTTGCCGCAGCAGCTTTAAATATCGGTTCATAAAAATCAATTATGCTCTGAAGTATATTTGTACTGGTTTCAGAGTTATTAACAGTAGTTGAAGTACCTGTTTCCTCACCTGTTATTGTTTGTACTCCGTTGGCTTCATAGCTTGTTTCTATTCCATCACCGTCCATAACAGCCTTAAATTGTTCTGCAGAATAACCTGGAATTAACTCTGCCAGAATTTCAGGGATTTTTTCTGTAGAGAATGTACCACCTCTGCCTTGCGAATCCATTGCAGAAGAACCAAGTACAGCTGTTATGGCATTTGCATAAGCTTCACTCATAACAACCTGTCCTTTGTAATCGGTCAAAATCATTGAATTTTCAGATTTCAATGGTTTTGTTCCGGCAGTAATAGCTGTATAATTTGCACCATATCCCATTAAATAGTTATAATTAATTTTATTATACTGTCCGTTATTATAATAAGAAATTGTTTTTGCCTGTAACTTACTGTAATATTCTTGAGACAAAGCACTCTGTTCTCTTGTGAGAGCCATCTTTCTCATAGAGTCAATGGAAATACCGTACTCGCAATCGGCTTTGCGGGCGGTTAATGTTAATAGTCTAATATTTGAGCAGGCTAATCCCATTTTTCTTTCCTTTATTGTCCCTTTTATATTATTGTTATCGGCACTTTTCAGTAAAACTTTAGCAATATTATAGAAATTTTTACAATTCTTTACAAACGGCGCAATTTTTTCCAATGTCCGGTTTTATACATGTTAGAAGTACTAGTGTTAGGAGTTCGTATGAGCGAAATTAATCCGGTAGGAAATATCTCTATTATTCCTTCAAAAAGAAACATAAACTTTAAAGCTGCCGGCATTATACCTGCTGATAATGATTATGATGTCTTTATAAAAAAGCAGCAGAAAGAACAAAAAAACGCGAAAAGGAAACAAAATATCATGACAGGTCTTCAGGCTGGAGCTCTTTTAGCCATAATTGCTTCTGTCTTTGTAATGCTTAGAAACGGAAGCGGGATGGGTAAAAAGACGAGTGAATTAAAGGAGATTTGGTCAGATTTAGGCAAGTCCTCAAAGCTTGATGATTTAGCACTTCCTGACAGTTTAAAAAAATTCACCGCAAGCTTTAAAAACAGCGTTGATAATCCAGAGGTTCTTAAAAACAGAGGCGGTAAGCCGACAAAATCTGTTTTAATGTATGGCCCTCCTGGTACCGGTAAAACAACTTTTGCCAAAGCATTGGCAAAAGAATTTCCTGACTCGAAGTTTGCGTCACTTGATGTTACAAGCCTTGGTTCTGAATACCAGAGTGTAAGTGAACGTAACTTAAACAAAGCTGTTGATATGATTTGTAAAGAAGCTGACAATAATCCGTCAAAGAAATTCTTTGTATTTATAGACGAGATTGATTCTGTTATGATGGTAGATAACAGCCTGAGTGCAAAACATTCAAATGATATGTTGAATGAATTCAAGAAATGTTTCACTGAAAAACTCGGAAAGCGTGACAACATAATTACAATAGGAGCTACGAACCTTCCTATTGATGTCGAAAAAGGTATTGCTCTTGGCGGTAAAAAATTAGACAGACCAATGCTCGATAGGTTCAGCGAAAAAGTTCTTGTTGATTTGCCGACAAAAGAACAGATTATAAATTCTGTCAAATTCCATTACAAAGATTCTTCTCTTGTAAGCGATAAATTAAAGACAGATTCAGCAGAGCTCAAGGCAATAGCAGAATTTTTATCAAAGAAAGAACACAATACATCATTTAGAACGTTAGATGCAATATATGACGCAACTGCTGCTTCAATAAAAGGACAGGACAGAAAAGTTGATGTAATTGATATAGTTAATACAATCCGAAACAAACAGCATGAAATGAATTTCACTGATGCAGAATTTGCAAAATTATTATCAGATTTGAAAGTGTAGAAAGGTTAAAAATGTCATTACAGATTAATAATACAGGTTTTAAAGCTGCAGCAGCACCGGTAAGTTATAATAACAGATATACCCCGCCAATGTCGGAAGAAAATGTAATGAACGACATTTTTCTTATGCAGCAGGCAGAACAACAAAAAGCCAGTAAGCGTGAAAAAAGCCGTGACAGATGGGGAAAAGCCAATACTATTGCTCAATTTGGTATTGCAGCAGGATTTATCAGCTCAGCAATAATTGCATTTCTTGCTCTAAAATTTTCAAAAGCACAGGCTGCAGGCAAGCTTGACAGCCTAAAGGATAAATCTGTATTGAAATTTAAAGAGATTGCAAAAGATTCAGTGCCGGAGCTTTCAAGCGACAGCGTTAACCCTAAAGCAAGAGATTTCATCAAAATGGTTAAAGAACGTACAGGAATGGATGAAAAAGTGGCAAAATATGCCGGTTCAAAATCAGCCGAACAATGTGTACTTTTCCATGGCCCATCCGGTACTGGTAAAACATTCAGCGCTAAATTAATGGCAAATGAACTCGGAGCTCAATACGCAGAAGTTGATTTCCCGAAAATAGCTTCTCCTTATGTTGGTCAGGCTTCTAAAAACATTAATCAGGTATTTTCCGATATTGCAGCAAAAGCAAAAGCTGAACCAAATAAAAAATTCTTAGTTGCTTTTAACGAAATAGATTCTATGCTTATTCCAATGGAGAAGTCTGGTTCCAATCAATCTTACGTACTGGAGAATAGAACTGCATTTCTTAATGGGCTTGATTCAATAAAAGAATTTAAAAATGTTAAAATTGTCGGCACAACAAATGCTGACCCGAAATCAGGCAACCTGGATTTAGCAGCACTTAGCAGATTTGGCAACCTTTTTGAAGTAGAACTTCCAACAAGAAAAGAAATCATTGCTTCACTAAAATGGCATTTGAAAGATTGCGAGGCTGCAAAGAAAGGTTTACTTAATAATAAGAATGAAAGAGAAATTGAAAAGTTCGCAGACGAACTCTTGAAAAAACATTTTTCACAAAGAGATGTGGAAAAATTAGCAGAAAACGCTCAAACCCGATTTGCTATTGATATTGCGAAGAAATCAAATCCTATGGAACAAAAGTTTGATATCAAATACTTGAAAGAAGCTCTTAAGAATAAAGAGTTTACAACCGGCTCAATGAATAAAAAAGATAAAACTCCAAAAGGCACTTCTTTTCAGGATTTAACCTTCATCCAAAAATTATTTCTATTGTTCAGTAAAAAATCTTAACAAAAAAGGCAATTTTTGAAAACAAAATGACTTTATATATATGTAGACCAGATGTAAGATCCAAAAAGCAAAACAGTTAAGACGTTAGACTGCAACGCTTGAAAAAAGATTTATACTCTCTCTTAATATCCTCGTGTTTATTTAATGCTTGTCAAAATGCACAAGCATTTTTTTTTGTAGTTTACCTGCCTGACTATCCTTTTAAACCTTTGCCTTTTATCTTATCAGCAATTTTCTTACACCGGATTTTATCAATCTCTTCCATAACCTTGCTGACAGGAGTTTCCCACTCACCGGAAGTAGGGCACTGGAACGGTTTGATACTCTTATACCAGGCAATATCTTCGCCTTCGACCTTAAACCATCTCCATTCAACAATTCTATTGAACAGGCCGAATGTTTTAATACCAAGGGCACCTGCAAGGTTCATAACACCGTTATCGGTTGATACCATAAAGTCCATGCAATTCATAGCACAGGCAGTATCTTCCCAGTTCTTAAATGTTCTGCCTAATCTAATCAGATTTGCATCAGGCGGAACTCTATCCATCTGGTTTGTAAGGTCATCTACCTGAAAACTGTAAACTTCTACATCAGGAAGTTTCATCAAAGGGTACAGATATGACAGCGGAATATCTCTGTCCGTTTCTTTGGATGCGAGTGTACCTTCATAGCAAATACCAATCTTAATTTTATCATTGTCATTAATATACTGTTTTTTATAAGCATTAATCTTGGCTTTAGGCACCTTAAGATACCCTCCTGCCTTTGGAATGGTACTAGGTTTTGTTTCACATACAATTGGCAGATCCATCATAGGAATCCAGTAATCATAGTTTATACTCGGAATTTGCTCTTCTGTATAAATCTCAACCCCGAGTTTTGAATCCTTAAACAAATCTACAAGCTGCCTCTGTACTACAAGAGAAACTTCTTTACACATTTTTTTAAGTTCATCAATAAATCTTACAAACATTATTGAGTCACCAAACCCTTGTTCGAAGTGAACCAGAATACGTTTATCCTTGATATCAAATTTTATATTCCACTTTTTCTTCTTTGTAGTAAGAAGTTGAGGGAAGGCAACATTATTCAAATCTTCTTTCTGGAATCTATGCTGGAGGAATTTAAAACCTTCTGCAAAACGCTGGTGTCTTACAAGATATGCACCATAAGCATGTAAATCTGAATGAGTCGGGCTTAGATACATAAGCTTTGCATAAAATTCATCAGCTTTCTGAACCTCGTCAAACTTACCGAGAACGTAAGCAAGGTTCTTAACAACAATTCTGTTATTAGGTGCAAGTTCATAAGCCTTTGTAAGATATTCAATTTGTTTATCTTTATACTTGTCTTGATAGCAGGTTGAATACAAGTGTCCGAGCATATTGTATATAGAGAAATTGTTCGGATTTTTTTCAAGCGCTTTTTCGTAGTACTCAATAGCCTTTCTGTTATCTTTGATATCTGTGTATGTAAGGTCAGCTAAATAAACATAAACATCTTCTTTATCAGGAGAAATTTCTTCAAAACGTTTCAGGAATTTTATAGCCAAATCTGCATTACCGATTGACTTCATACAAAGACCAATGTTTTTATATATGTTAATCGGAAATCCCGAATACTTCATAATATTTCTGTACTGTTCGATTGCCTCAATATATTTTTTATCAAGATTAAGCTTCTGAGCATAGTTAATTGCCTGATTAATGTACTGGTTGATAACACAATTTCTTTCAGCCTCATCTGTAATAGAAGATATTGCCTCCCTGTAAATTTCCAACCCTCTATCGTAATTATTATTTTTACAATAATATTCAGCCATAGCAACATCCATGGAGCTAATCAAATCTCTTGAATTATCCATAGGAATTTCTTTTCTTACAACCAGCCGTTTTGAAACTTGCATAATTCCCTCTCTGCTTCTATATATCCTAATAAGATAATAACATATATAAAAGCAAGAGAAATGGGTTATTTGGTGTAATTACCCTGCTTAATCAAATATCTACTGAAACAAATTCAATTGCGGTGCTTCAATTTCTAATTCTGAAGTTCTTTTACGTCCTGCAAGATTTTTTGAAAAATCTCTCTGCATCTTGCTCATCAATTCTTCAGAGCGCTTAATTACAGTATTAGGAAGCCCTGCCATTTTAGCTACCTGAATACCATAGCTCTTGCTTGCTCCGCCCTGTACAATTTTTCTTAAAAACTCTATTTCACCATTTTCTTCACTAACAGTAATTCTATAGTTCTTAATCTGCGGGAATGTTTTTGTCATTACATTTAGCTCATGGTAATGTGTAGCAAAAATGCATCTTGCACCAATCTGATTTGCAATGTATTCCGCAACAGACCACGCAATAGCAACACCATCATATGTGCTTGTTCCACGCCCGATTTCATCAATCAAAATAAGGCTCTTGCTGGTCGCACTGTTCAAAATACAAGCCGTTTCTGTCATTTCAACCATAAATGTAGATTTACCTAATGTCAAATCATCACTTGCACCTACACGTGTGAATATTTTGTCTACGATACCAATCTCTGCATAATCAGCAGGAATAAAAGAACCTATTTGAGCAAGTATAGCTATTAAAGCATTTTGCCTCATATAAGTTGATTTACCGGCCATATTTGGCCCGGTCAATATCATAAACTGAGTCTTGCTTCTGTCCGTACTAGAAAGCTCAATATCATTTGCAACATAATTACCCAGAGGAAGTATTTGCTCCAGTACAGGATGACGTCCATTCTTAACGAAAAAATCACCGCTTTCATTCATTACCGGACAAACATAATTATGCTCAACTGCAACAGAAGCAAATGAAGTAAAGACATCCAGTTTTGCAATACATTCAGCTGTTTCTCTAATCAGACTCACAAATTCTTTTGAATAATCTCTGAAATTACAAAAGAGTTTATACTCTAACTCAAATGCTTTAACCTGAGCTGTTAGAACTTCGTCCTCATGTTTTTTTAGCTCATCTGTAATAAATCTTTCTGCGCCTGTTAACGTCTGTTTTCTAATATAATCAGCCGGAACTTTGCCGAGATTTGTATTTGTCACCTCAATAAAGTAGCCAAAAACTTTATTATACCCGACTTTCAAAGTCGGAATACCGGTACGGTCTTTTTCTCTCTGTTCAAAATCTTTAAGCCAGCTTTCGCCATTATACATTAAATCTCTAAGATAATCTAAATCAGAGCTTACACCAGCCTTAATTATCCCGCCTTCCTTAATTGCTATAGGCGCATTATCATTAATCGTTTGTTCAATAATATCAGCATATTCTTTTAATTTATCAAGTTCGCCTTCAATTGGTTCAAAAGTGGTTAAACCAATAGATTTAGCCGTTTCGACGATTTCCGGAAGCGACATTAAAGATATTTTAAGGCTTAAAAAGTCACGCGGGAGTCCTGTGCTGTTGCTTAATTTCGTAGACAACCGCTGAATATCATAAATATTTTTCAGCTGTCTTTGAAGATCATAACGTTCAGTAGAATTATCCACAATACTTTTTACCACTTCCTGACGTTTTATAATTCTTTTTAAGTCTTTTAACGGCTGACAAATCCAGGATTTCAGAAGTCTGGCCCCCATATTTGTTGAAGTTTTGTCTATAGCCCATAGAAGCGAGCCGTACTTGTTCTTTTCTCTCAAAGTTTCTGTAAGCTCAAGATTTTTTCTTGTTCCGGCATCAATTGCCATATACTCTGAAAGTTCATACGTTTCAATTCTCTCAAATTTAGGGAACCCGTCTTTGAGGTTCTCCCAGATATATGCCAGAACCCCTGCCGCAGCTCTGAACCCAAGGGTACAGGAGTTATATCCAATAGCATCTAAATCATTAATTTTAAGTACCTGCTTGAGATTTTCTTTAGCAAAATTTTCTTCAAAGACCTTAGCCGGAACTTTTGAACAATTATAATTCTGTACAATCTCATCCGGTAAATCTATAGTTTCTTCCGGAACAATCTGGAAAGGCTGCAGCTGCATTTTCTTGGCAGGAGCAACTATTTCAGCCGGCTGTATTCTTACGAGCTCAGTTAAAAGAGTTTGGTAATCAAGCTGGGTTGCTTTAAACTCTCCTGTAGAAATATCAGTATAAGCAAAGCCCCATTTTTCATTCTTTGATTTATCAGAAAACACTGCACACATATAATTGTTGCTATTCTGGTTCAAGAAATTGCTTTCAATAAGAGTTCCTGCAGTGATAATTCTTACAACTCCGCGTTTTACAATGCCTTTAGCGAGTTTTGGATCTTCAAGCTGTTCGCATATAGCGACTTTGATATCTTTAGCAACAAGTTTTTCAAGATATCCGTCTAATGCTTTGACAGGAATACCTGCCAGCGGTATTCTTCCAAGCTTGCCGCATTCCCGGCCGGTGAGAGTTAATTCTAGTTCTCTTGATAATGTAACCGCATCTTCAAAAAATGTTTCATAAAAATCGCCCATGCGGTAGAGCATAAGACACTCAGGATGTTCACGCTTGACTTCTAAAAAATGCTTCATTGCAGGAGTCAAGTCGTCCATATTGATGTCTGTAGTATTTATTAGATTGATTTCAGGTTTTGTCATAGTTATAATTGTACATAATATTTAGAATAGGTGCAAGTAATGTTTAGATTAATAAAGATTATTTTTAACGCATTTTTATTAGTACTCGCTATTATTGGATTTAACGCTATCGGCGGTCAGAAATATGTTGAAGCAGTCAAGGTCAGTGTAGGAAATTTTATTCAGGAGCATGCTCTTGAAGGTGCGAAAAAAATCGGAAACTTTTCAGGTCTAAACGAAGAATTTCAGATTGATAATTCTGTAAACCTTGTAGGCTATAAGGCTGTAATTGCCGAGCATAAAGCATCCGGACAAAAAATGGTAATTGTAGATTCAGGCAAAAAACCTTTATTGACGCAAAATGATATTAAGAGCGATAAAGTTGATAAGAAACTCAATGACCTTGCAGACAAATTCAAATATCAGGCCGTAACTGTACAGGATATAAAAATTACAGACCGCGGAACAATGAAAGTTTACGGAAAAGATGTGCCTTATGCAAAATTCGAAGCGCATGTTACAAAACTGCCATTCAAAGATGTTGCCGGAGTTGTAGCAAGCGTTACAACTTCAGATGGCTCTGAAAAGCTTGCATTTTCTATCAGTGAAAAGAAAAAATACTCCCAGCTTATTACTAACGAATTTTACAGGGGAGTTGCAGAAGGCGGAGAGAACAATTAATATTCTCACATGCCGGCACAAATTAACAGAATAAGGATATGGATTATGAAAAAGATTTTATTAGTTTTTATTTTAATGTTATTTGCTGTGAATACAGGGTTTGCTGCAGATAAATACTCAAAAGATTATCTGCAAAATCATAGACATTTTGCTATTATGAACCCGATTGCAGAAAGCATGGCCGAACATATTATTAAGTCATCGTTAAAGAAAGAAACAGGCGGAAAATATAAAGTTAAGTTTGACGGCTACACTGTATCAAGCATGAAAAAGGGTATATTCAAAAATCTTGAAATTACCGGCACAGACATTGTTTCTGAAGGGATAACAATTCCTTATGTACACCTTAAATCTTTGACTGACTATAATTATGTTGACTATACAAAGGATCCTGTTGAATTTAAATCAGATATGAAATTCCAGTATGAAATGATGTTATCAGATGAAAGCATGAATACAGCTCTCAAACACAGCAATTATAAAGCTGTACTTGATAATATTAATAATATTGCTTATCCAATGTTTGAGGTAAAAGGCGTCAGCACAAAAATTATGAATAATCAGCTTTATATCTTAACCGAATACAATTTCCCTATTGCGCCGTCACCAAAGAATAAAGTTTTCGTTGCTTCCTCAGGTTTCAATGTTAAAAACGGTAAAATCAGAGCTGCAAATGTTAAATTGAATAGTGCTTACGGAAATATTTCGCTCAATAAAGTTGCAAATATGCTAAATCTTTTAAACCCTCTTGAATTTACGCTTGCAAGGCTGGAATCAAAAGAGTGCGATGCAAATGTTGAGAATGTAAATATTGTTGACAATAAAGTTAAAATTGATGGTAAAATAATTGTAAAAGGAGATTAAGCCATGAATTTTTCTCAAAAACTGGGTTTATTCGTACTTATAGTAATATCAGTTGCGTATGTATATTTCTCATTTTTCAGCGCAGAAGGTATCCATATGACTCTTCCGCATCACGATGAGCAGCCGCCCATAGAAGAACTTCCTCAAATATCAGAAGAAGTGCCTTCTCCCACAGATGATGAACCAGCAAAAGAACATAGTTACAAAACAGTAAAAATATATGTTGCAGATTCAAACGGAAATATTCGCTCTGTTAATAGAAAATGCGATACTTCTGTTGAAAAGTCATGTTTTGCATATGCAATAAAAGAACTTATTGCAGGTCCTACAAAATGGGAAAAATCAAAAGGTTTTACCTCCGAAATTCCGCAGGGTACAAAAATACTTTCGGTTAGAGAAGGCGACGGGAATATTATGATAGACCTGTCTTCTGCCTTTGAAGGCGGCGGCGGAGCAGAAAGTACCTATACAAGAGTACGGCAGGTCATTAAGACAGCAAAAGCAAATACAAGCCAGCCTGTATATTTGTATATCAACGGCAGACAGGCTGATGTGATAGGCGGAGAAGGGATTATGATTAAACAGCCTCTTAGTGAAAGGTCTTTAGATGACTAATACAAAAGACTTAGATTATTACATGAACCTTGATTGGACTCTTATTGAGGGAACTGATTTGGATTTTAACGGAAATCCTTATCATTATATTGAAATTAAAGAAATTCCGAGTTTTGCATTCTGCGCTAAAACACGAGAAAAAGCTCTTGAAAATTACAAAAAACAGCTAAGATTGTCTTTAATGCTCATGCTTGAAGACGGCGACCATATTGTAGAACCGGGTGAAGAAACCGAAGATGATATTGATTGGGAAAGCATATGTCCATAGTAAAATTATCAGAAATTTATATTGATAAAATGACAAAAGATGATATAGAAGGTGTTGTTGAGATAGAGGAGGAGGCTTACGGCAAGCACCACTGGGCAAAATCATCTTTCTATGATGAGATGTCAAATAATCTGGCAAAGTACTACACAGCAAAAACTTCTGACGGAAAACTCGTTGGATATGCCGGAACATGGCATATTATTGATGAGGGACATATTACTACAATAGCTGTAAAAAAAGAATTTTTGCGCAACCATATAGGCGAAGCTATTATACACAAGATTATAGAAGACTGTTACGCTGACGGAGTAAAGTATCTTACTCTTGAGGTGAGAGTTTCAAATATGCCGGCTATAAAACTTTATGAAAAATATGGATTTCAGTCTTTAGGTACACGAAAGGGATATTATCAGGACAATAATGAAGATGCATTGATTATGTGGACTGAGAATATTTTTTACGATAAATTTAAAAATAAGTATAAAGAAAACATTGACAAACTCAACAAAATTATAGAAATCAGATGAGCAAACGAATAGAAAAGCAGATAGATAGTTTTAAATATAAAGGTGAACCGATAAAAATAACTCTCGGAACGCTGATATTAACCTGTCTTTCTGTTTTGTTTATCATTGTAGCAACTTTTACGCAGGTAACAATTAAACATCCTTATTTCCCGCTTGATACTTTTTCATTTCTGGCTCAGGATGTAAATGATTACGAGATACTGCATCATTTTATAAAGAGCTATAAATATATCCCGCAAATCCCTATGGTGTTTTTCATTGTTGCGCTTCTGGGGCGTAAATTCGGCATTCTTTCAATTTTAATGTACATAATTCTCGGGTTATTTTTCCCGATATTTGCCCTAGGAGGCGGCGTTAGATATTTATTTGAATACGGATTTGGCTATATACTGGCATTTCTTCCGGCAATATTTTTTGCAGGGACTTTGCTTAAGGGAAAGACTGATTTCTTAAGAGTTTTCCTCATTTCTGTAATCGGAGTTTTAACAATCCATGTTCTTGGAATTTTATATATGTTCTTTATCGCAACACTAAGACAAGCACCGATGGATTTAGTCACAAGTTGGATTATTTCGCAAAGTGGTATACAAATCTTATACGATATATTTTTCTCCATAATTGCCATTTTTCTTGGGCGTCAAACAAGAAAACTATTATGGATAGTAATGTGTTAATACCGATTTAATAAAAAAAATGGGGCGGATTGCGTTCTGCAATCCGCCCCATTTTCATAATAGTTTTACTTATCGTCCAGCGCAGCAACACCCGGAAGAACTTTTCCTTCGATAAATTCTAAGGAAGCTCCGCCGCCTGTTGAAACGTGAGTGAAGTCTTCTGCCTTGAAGAATTTCTTAGCTGCAGAAACAGAGTCGCCGCCGCCGATTACAGAAGTTGCACCGGCTTTTGTAGCTTCAACAATAGCTTCTAACACAGCCTTTGTACCTTCTGCAAACTTAGGATTTTCAAAAGCTCCTACAGGGCCGTTCATAAGAATTGTCTTTGAAGATTTTAAAACATCAGCAAAAGCTTTTCTTGAGTCAGGGCCTGCGTCAACGCCTTCAAATCCATCAGGAATTTCATTTATTTTCACGAATTTATTAGTTCCATTACCGGAGAAATCATCTGTTACAAGAACGTCAGTAGCCATAACAAGCTTAACTCCTTTTTCAGCAGCTTTCTTTTCAATAGCCTTAGCTGTTTCAATCTGGTCATCTTCACAAATAGAGTTGCCTATTTTACCGCCGTTAGCTTTTACAAATGTATAAGCCATACCGCCGCCTATTATCATGTTATCAACTTTATCAAGAAGGTTTTCTAAAACACCAATCTTAGAAGAAACTTTTGCACCGCCTACAACAGCTGTGAAAGGTCTTTCCGGATTATCAAGAGCCTGTGATAAGCATCTAATTTCTTTTTCCATCAATAAACCTGATACAGCAGGCTTAAGGATTTTTGCTAATTTTGCAGTTGAAGTGTGGTTTCTATGTGCTGCACCGAATGCATCATTTACATAGAAATCGCCTAATTTTGCAAGTTCTTCAGCAAAAGTCATGTCATCATCTTTTGCTTCTTCAGCTTTATAGTAACGAATGTTTTCCAATAAAGCGATTTGCCCGTCTGCAAGTTTTTCAACATAAGGTTTTGCTTCTTCTACAGAAGGAATGAACACAATTTCTTCACCAAAAACTTTTGACATGTATTTTGCAACAGGTGCAAGTGTAAATTCAGGATTCTTTTCGCCTTTTGGTCTGCCGAGGTGAGCCATAAGAACAATTTTAGCACCCTTTTCTTTTAAATAATTAACTGTAGGAACGATAGCCTGAATACGGGTATCATCAGTTACATTTTTGTTTTCATCTAAAGGTACGTTGATATCAACTCTGACAAGAGCTGTTTTACCTTTGATGTCACCTAAATCTTTAATTGATTTTTTCATTATCTCTTTCCTTTCTTATTTATCCCTTGCATGTTAATTATAGTAAAAACATAAAAATTAGGTAAATTTTTTTTAAGTAACATGAGATTTTTTTAGCTGTTTACTATACAATGTTAAAATGAATTAAGGACGGATTTATGGTGGAAACTTTCGAACTTACAAATTATAATTTCTATTCCAGCCGCCTGGATATGGAACTTATCACAAACATTGTGGATACACTTAAAGAAATTCTTGAAGAAGACAAAAAACAGGAGCAGCCGTTGTTCCTGAAAGTTGCGGACGACTTTATCATGAATATTGCACGCAAAGTTGTGCAGGAAAAGAAAAAAACTTTCCTAATAGGTATTACCGGTGAAAGCGCCTCCGGAAAAACTGTATTTGTTGATAACACTATTGAAGCTGTTGTGAGAGATAAAAAAGAAGGGATTTATACTGTTATCCGGCAGGATGATTATTACAAAGACACGTCAAAAGAGCTGCTTGAAGCAGGAAGCTATGATGCTTTGTTTAAAACAGGGTTCAGCTTTGATACTCCGGATGTAATAGATTTGCAGCTCATGAGAAAACACCTGCTGGGTCTTAAACAGGGTGAAACAGTGGTTTCGCCGAAATATGATTTTGTAACATGCGTATCAGACCCTGATGGAGAGGTTAAGACTCCTGCAAAGGTTGTATTAACAGAAGGTTTATACGTTCTAAATGAAGAAGTTCGAGATATTATGGATGTAAAAGTATATGTATTTACTCCTATTGACGTAATTAAAGAACGCTGGTACAAACGTGCAGTATCACGCGGGAAAACAGGAGAAGCAGCTGATTTACAGTTCAAGAATGTAAACGAAACTGCGCAGCAGTACATAAGACCGACATACCAGATTGCAGACTGTATAATTAATGGTATGGTTGACAAAGATTACATAAAAGTAATAACAGAAAAAATCATGGCAAGGCTTGCCGAGGTTTGTTGTTGATATAGAAAATTATTATTCCCTCTCCGACGGGGAGGGTTGGGGAGGGGGTTAACTTGTTCGAGCTCAAAGCACAAATGTATTTTTCGGCAGCACATCATCTGTTAAATTATGAAGGAGAATGTGAGCACCAGCATGGACATAACTGGCTGGTTGAAGCTTATGTTAAAGGAGAAAATCTGGATAAAAGTAATATTCTTGTAGATTATAAAGTCTTAAAACGTGAAATGAAAGCGGTTTTAGATTTACTGGATCACAAGGATATTAACGAACTTCCTGAATTTAAAGGTGAAAGTCCTTCAAGCGAGATGATTTCTATGTTTATTTATAATAAACTTAAAGAGAAAATTGTGCAGGTTTCTAAGGTTTCTGTATGGGAAACAGCAACTTCTTGCGCAAGTTACTATGAGGAATAGGTTTAGTAGGATATAAAAATGGATATCGTACAATCAATATTAATGGGAATAGTGCAGGGATTGAGCGAATTTTTACCAATTTCAAGTTCAGCTCATCTTGTATTTACCTCAAATTTCTACAAGGTCTTTAAGGGAATAGAATTGGTGCACGAATCTAATCAGGAAATTTTTCTTGATATTATGCTGCATTTAGGTACATTGATTGCCGTTTTAATATTTTTTAGAAAAGAAATTTTTGAAATCCTCAAGGCTTTGTACACAGGTTTAAAAACAAAAAACTACACTTCAAGAGAGTTCAAAATTGGTATCTATATCATACTTGGTACGATAATCACAGTACTAATAGCCTTTCCTCTAAACGAAGTCGCAGGAAGCCTTGTGTTTAAACCTGCATTTGTAGGTCTTTTACTTATATTCACCGGTATTCTGCTTCTTTTCAGCGAAGCAAGGTCAAAAAAGCTTACAGAGAAAAAAGAGATTACATTAAAAAGCTCTATTTTAATAGCAATTGCTCAGGGTTTAGCAGCAATTCCCGGCTTTTCACGTTCTGGATTAACTATTGCAACGGGACTTTTAAGCGGTTCTGACAGAACAACCTCTGCAAGATACTCTTTTCTCTTGAGTATACCGATAATCCTTGGAGCTTCAATGTTTTATCCGCTTATTAAGCTTGATTTTCATGAAGTTATTACATACAATTGGACAGCCATATTAGCTGGAACAATTGTTTCTGGAGTAGTAGGATATGTTTGCATAAAATACTTTTTAAAATTTGTATCAAAATTCTCTCTCGGAATTTTTGGCTACTACTGTCTGATTATGGGGATTATAACCGCTGTATTTTTCACGCTGTGTCAATAATTTTAGTAGTTTGTTCCAAAGGGCTTCTTGGAACGGATAATATAAGTTAGTAGTTAGATGGGACGAAGCCCGCCCAAATGGTGTAAAAATGGAATTGAATAAATATATCGAACATACACTTTTAAAACAGGATGCAACACGGGAAGACTTAGAAAAACTTCTTAAAGAAGCTTGTGAATACAGCTTTTTAGGTGTCTGCGTCAACCCTTGCAATGTAAAACTTGCAAAGCAGTTTCTTAAAGAAACCGGCTACAATGAGGTTAAAGTTGTTACTGTTGTAGGTTTTCCACTCGGACAAACGACAACTGAAAATAAAGTTTTAGAAACCGTTGATGCAATAAAAAACGGGGCTGATGAAATTGATATGGTTATAAATGCAGGAAGGCTCAAAGACAAGGATTACAACTACATTGTTGATGAAATTTCTAAAATAAAGGCTTTTTGTCAGGGAAGAAATTTAAAAGTTATACTTGAAACAGACCTTTTGACAAAAGAAGAAATTAAAAAGGCATGCGAACTTTGTATACAAGGCGGAGCTGATTTTGTTAAGACATCAACCGGATTTGTGAAAAACGGAGTGGGTGCAAAAGAAGAAGACGTCAAATTGATGTACGAAACTGTTAAAGATGCAGGACTTAAGGTAAAAGCCTCCGGCGGAATAAGAGATAAAGAAGCCGCAATAAAAATGATTGAAGCAGGTGCTTCAAGACTAGGAACAAGCTCCGGAGCTAAAATCTGCTCTTAGCACTAGGTATAAAGTATAAGATTAATTCAATAATAAGTTTAATGTAATGATGAAGGGTTGCTTTTATCATAATAAAGAATCCTCATCGCTCAAACTTTCCTCTCTTTTTACAAGAGAGGTTTCTTTATGTTATAACTTATATATGAATTATTCAAAGTTATTTGATTTTGCGCGGGATTTTTATACATCACTTTCTTACAATGATAAGTACGGCAGAGCAAAAATTCCTTTCAGATATTTTTTAGAGCTTACATACCATTGTAATCTTGCCTGCCCTTATTGTTATGTAGGAAAAGAACGCAATAAAAAAGAACTTACGACTGATGAATGGAAAAAAGTAATAAATCAGCTTCCTTTCTACTCAATAGCGACTCTTGTCGGAGGAGAACCGCTTATAAGAAAAGATTTTATTGATATTCTGGCTTACACCTCAAAAAAAATCTGGAACAAAGTTCATGTTGTTTCAAACGGAATATTGATTAATGATGAAATCATTAAGGCTTTTATCAAATATAAACTTCTTATGCTTTCTGTTTCTCTTGACGGTTACGGAGAAAATCACGATAAGAACAGAGGCAAAGAAGGTATTTTTGACATTATTATATCAAACCTTGAGAACCTTAAATCACAAAAACCAAACCAGATGGTTGATATCAAAACAATTGTACTTGAGAACAACCTTGATGATTTAGTTAAGCTGTACAAACTTTGTGAAAAAATGGGATTTGAATTTCTGTCAATTTCGTTTTTGAGGAATAACAACTGGAAACAAAGTTCAATACTTCAAGAATGTTTCATTCCTGAATATAATGCAAATTATCCGATAGAACAATATTTTGATATGGCTCATTTTAAAGAAGTTTACAGGGAGATCGAAAGCCTCAAAGGAAAGACCAAGCTCAGATTTTCACCGAAATTTGAATACAGCGAAAACCCGCTTGAATCAATTGAAAAGTTTTTCAATTTGCCTCCAGAGACGCCTGTACAAAAAATTTACAAGCCCTGCACATTTCCGTACAATAACATGTTTATAAATCCTGAGGGGTTTGTTTATCCATGCCTGTCACAGAAAATTGGAAATGTAAAGGATAAAAGCTTGAAAGAACTTTTTAATGCTCCGCAATACTGCTGCTTCAGGAAGAACCTTAAAGCAAACGGCGGAACCTTCGGCAGCTGTCAAACTTGCTGTGAATTAACACCGGAATTTTAAATTTTCTTAACAAACATGGCAATTTTTTATGCAGACCTAACTTTATATATATAGTTAGGTTAGTTGTAAAAAGGTTTAATTGTGACACAAATTAATTCAAATATTAATATACAAAACTTTGCAGGACAGCAGCAGAAACAGCAGCAGACTGTCCGCATACCTAACTATTACTATGTTCCGGATACATATTCCCCGCAGAGTGTAAAAGAAGTTGTAAAAGAAAATCCGTTCTATGATATGTTTCTTAAACCTTTTGTAGAACATCCTGTTGCTGTACTTGCGACCTGGCTTGGCCTTGGAGTTGGTTTGGATGCATATTCTACTGCGTGCAGCGGAAAATACGAAGACAGCCTTGTTAAAAAAGCTGCAAATTTCGGGGATAATATCCAAAATTCAAAAATTATCCAGAATAAACCGGTTCAAACAGTATTAAAAGGTTTCGGCACTGTTGGAAATGCCGGTAAAAAAGCTGTTCAAAACAGTGCAATTTTGCGTGCAATGAAAGACACACCAACAATGCCGGAATGGTCTACTGTTAAAACTCAAATGTTTAATCAAAAACAAGAAGTTGTACAGGATTTTATAAGAATAACTGAAGCTTTGAAATTAGATTCAGCAGAATCTCCGAGCTTAAAGAATATCGGGCTTAATGACCGTGAAATTACAATGTTGAAAAAGACATTTAATGTTCAAAAAATCTCACAGATACCTGAAACAGAAGCTGTAAATCAAGTTTTATTAGACCGTTTAGGGAAAACTCCGGAAGAAATAAAAAAAATTCAGGGAATGGGGGCTGCATCCACAAAAGCTGTTAAAACAGAAATTCTTAAAGAAATGGGCTTAGACGCAGAAAAACTTAAGCTTATCAAGGATGATGTTTACGGAAAATACATCAATGATGTAAAAACTGCAGCCGGCAAGGTCAAAGGTAAAGTAAAAATGGGTGCAGGCCATTACAGCTGGATGGGGCCTCTTACTAAACCTTTTGAAAGAACTGTAGGATGCGATGAAATCTTTAACAAGCTTCACAGTATGTCAGATGGAGCAAAGACCGGAACCGGGAGATTTATGTCTAAGGCCATGCAGATGATACACCGCGGATTAACATTCGGAGGCGGTAAGCTGGGGGCATTAATATTTATTGCGCCTCTGCTGGTTGAACTTGGCATAAATGTTAAAAAAGCTGATAAAGATCAGAAAATAGGTACAGCAGCAAACGGTTTCGTTGATAATATTTCCTGGGTATTTACATTCCCTCTTGCATTAAGAATGATGCACTCAATCGGCGGTATTAAAAATGCCGGAATGGGAAAAGAAAAGGTTGAACAATACAGAAAACTGGTAGAAGATTTTAATAAACGTGTTGAACCTACTATACTTAAAGATGGCATTAAAGTTCCAAACCCGAATACATTCAAAACAAAACATGAATACGATGTTGCAAGAAGTGTCGTAGAAAAACAATTAAAAGAATTAAGGACAGTAAAAGGTCAAAACATATTTACAAGAGGTCTGCGCAAACTTGCAGGCTGCATAACACCTGATTTATGCAGATTAAACAGCTATAGAAACTCAAACTTTGCAGTCAATACTGCACGCAAAGTTCCGGCATTCTTTAGAAACGCAGCCGGTATCCCTATTAGATTCGGGATATGGGGTCTGATTTCAATGGGCGTTTTAAGTGCAGCATTAACAAAATGCACAACTGCAATATTCGGCAAATCATATGATGCAATGAAACAGGATGAAAGAAAAGCTGATAAGAAAAAGCAGGAAAAATTCCTGAAAGAAGACTTAAACCAGAGATTATATGACGCACAGAAAGCCAAACAATTCGGTAATCAACCAGCACAGTCTGCTGCTCAGCCGGCAGTGCAAAATATAATGACAACAAAGGGTACAAGTCCATACAGCAGTCAAATTCCAACACCGGATACTGATGTTGATAACTATACCTATATTCCGTCACAGCAAAATATAATTCCGCATACAATAAAAAACAGCAAGGTAGATAATTACACTTATATACCTTCTCAGGAATGCACAATTAAATCAGACAAAGTAAACGAAGCACAGAGAAAATATATTCCATCTCAGGCAGCAGCTAATATCCAGAAAACTTATGACAACTCAGGCCTGCAACCTGCTCTTGATAGAGCCCAGAAAGCAGAAGACAAAGCGCTAAGAGTTCTTGCAGGCAACTTTGAAGGTATGTAAATACAAGTTTAAATCTCTCTGAAAGTATACAAAACTACTATATTTAAAGGATTTCAAACACATGAAAATATAGTTTAATATATTCAGAATAGTATACAATTGGAGATAATTATGGATATATTTGCAGTCATAGGCCTGTTTTTTGGCATAACAATGATTCTTATAGGACAGGCAATGGAAGGCGGTAACATCGGACAGCTGCTTCAAATAACTGCGGCATTTATCGTTCTCGGCGGTACAGCAGGTGCTGTTATTTTAAGCTTCCCGCACAAAACATTAATTTCAGCCATAAAAATGTTGAAAAATGTATTTATGCCGCCTAAATCAGACTTTAATGCTCTAATTACAGAAATCGGCGGTTTCGCAACCAAAGCTAGAAAAGAAGGTATTATTTCTCTTGAAAAAGAAGCTTATAACGCTTCGGACAGCCTACTAACACTAGGTTTAGGCGCTGTTGCCGACGGTACAGATCCTGCTCTTGTAAGAGAAATGATGGAAAACCAGATAGAACAGCTTGAAAATTATGTAAACAATGCTGCAAAAGTTTTTGAATCCTTCGGCGGTTATTCCCCGACACTCGGTATCATCGGTGCTGTTATGGGGTTAATTCAGGTTATGCAGAACCTTTCAGATCCGTCTAAACTAGGTGCAGGTATTGCGGTTGCATTCGTTGCTACTATTTATGGTTTGTTCGCAGCTAACCTTGTTATGATTCCAATCAGTACCCGAATAAAATTTATTTATCAGGGCGTATTTTTATACAAAAATATGATTTTGGAAGGAGTTCTATCAATTCAAGCCGGCGAAAGCCCTGTTCTAATTGAACGCAAACTGCGCTCATTTATACTCGAAGACAATAAGGAAGAAAAAGCAAATGGCTAAAAAACAGAAACACCCTGAACATGAGAATTTGGAAAGGTGGCTGGTTTCTTACGCCGACTTTATTACTCTGCTCTTTGCAACCTTTGTTGTTTTGTATGCACTTGCTCAGGTTGACGCAACTGATTTTGCAAAACTTGAAGAGTCTTTGAAAAATGCTTTCAGTCAAAATACTCTGTTTGACGGCCAGCAGGCTTTAATGGACGGAAGCGACTCAATATTTGACCAGCAGCAGGCAAATTCATTTATTCCAAGCTTGATGCTCGAATACATAAGTCCTAGATATGAAGAAGAATCGTTTAAAGAGATTGAAGAATCTATTCAGGAGCTTACAAAAGCCGGAGAACTTGATGGCATTTCGGCTAAAATAACTGACAAAGGTTTGTTATTAACCTTTGATGATAAGTACTTGTTTGCACCGGCATCTGCATATCTTGATTCTAATGCAAGAAAACTGCTGGACAAAGTTGGGGTGCTTATCTGCAAAAAATTTGTTCTCCACGCTATGAGAATCGAAGGGCACACTGACAGCGACCCTATTCATACTGAAAAATACCCTTCTAACTGGGAGCTTTCAGCATCAAGAGCTTCTTCTGTTGTAAGATATATGATTAACCGGTTTAAGTTCTCACCATCCCTGTTTTCTGCTATTGGATACGCTGATACAAGACCTCTTGAAACAGCTATTTCACCTAAAGATCCGGCTAACAGAAGAGTTGAAATACTCATATTGAAAAACAGATATAAAAGAGAATTTGAAACAAGAAATGATTTTACGTTAAATCTTACAAAAGCTCAACAGGAAGCAATACAAAAACAGCGTGAACAAATTATTAGAGCAGTAGAAGGCGACTCTATTTCACCTGCTGCAAGAAAGCTTCTTGAAGAAAACAGGGAAAGAATTAAACGCCAAAAGAGTGAAACTCTTTCAAAGAGCAATATGGAGCTTTATATCAATCTGGATAAAGAAACTGGTGATAAAGGCACTATGCCTGCAGTTGAAAGACGTGTAATTAAGCTTGATTCTAATATTCCGGAAGATGAGGATTTTGGATTATGATACAGTATTCTGTCGGAATGTCATTAGGCCCCTCTTCTTCTGTAGAAAGCGGAGTTGCTGTTAGAGAGATTGCAACCGGCAAACTCATTTATGTTGACAAACTTTTCTCAATGTCTGATGTTCAATTATTTTTTGATAACTATTCTTCCATTCAAAATTCTGTATTCTGTATTTCCCTTCCCTGGGATAATACAATGATGGAAGGAAAATGGAGAGTGCTTTCAAAGCCATACCAGCTTATCCATGAGAATGAAGACAGGTTTCTTAACAGGGATAACTGGATGCAAAGATTTGCCCCGAGAGGAAGCGAACTCTTTATGAAACTTAAAGAAGAAGGTGCAGATATTTCCAGATTCGAAGTATATTTAACAAGACAAAAGTTTAACCTTTATTCGAATTTCAAAGAACGCTCAAGTGCGGATTGCAAATTTCTGCAGTCTGCTTTAAAGTATGAATACAATTTTGATTCACTTCCAGCCAATATGATGCCTGTTGCTCAGCTTGAAGCTATTGTCGGCTGTCTTCTTGGAGAAGAGAAACTTAAAAATAACACCGGCAAAATTTTTGAGTTTCGCGGGCTTGATGTTATAAATCTTTAGAGGTATTCTTGTAAATATTTGTAAAAATATTTTCAGGAAAAAGCAATTTTTTTTCTTGACAGACATTATGTCAACAGATGTGTATAGTTGAAAGGAAGTAAAATATGGTTCAATCAATTGATAACAGCGCTAACAGACCGATTTATAACGGTGTAAAAATTAATATCCAAAAGCCGGAAGTTAATGCCTCAGGGGTAAATTCAGGGGTAAATAGAGGAGAAAATATAAGTTACCCTGATAATGGAATTTACAATGCTGTAAATATTGATATTGACAATCCTTCAGTTAACACTGAACCAAAAAGAATCTATGATTATCCTGAAGCAGAAGGCCCTGTTACGTATGAAATGGCCAACACTAACCGTATTCCGCTTCCTCAAGGTTTTAATGTAGCATACCATACAACAAACGTTATTCTGCCAAAAATGGAACAGGAAGTTGAAATAGAAGGTATAAAACCAGAAGAAGCAGATGATATTGAAGAAGTTGAAATTGAAGAAGAAACACCTGCCGTTCCTGAACCAAACTATACAACAACTGAAGCTGAAAAGGGCGTAGAGCCAGAAGAAGCAAATCAAGAAACTACACTTCCTCCAGTAGTTGAAGAAAAAGCTCCGGAGGTTAAAGATGCCATTGCAGATGATGTACAAATCATGGAAACAGAAGTTAAAGAAACAGAAATTAAAAGACCTGAAATAATTCCGGGAGAAGAAATTTTACCGGACGTAGATATTCCTCTTGTTATTTCTAACCTTACAAACGCGGATTACGATGTACAGGCTCAGCAGATGGAAGAAATCGCAAGAATATCTTTAGATAATCCTGAAAATGCAGTTCCATATATCGTACGTGAAGTATTTTCAAGCTTAATTGACATAACTAAAAAAGATACAGCTAACCTTGCAGCTCCTACAGACGAACAGGTACAGGCAAGAAAGAAATTAATCTCTAACTTTATAGTTATGGAAAACGCAAAACAAGGACAAGGTCAGGTAAAACTCCCTTATCAGTTAACAGAAAAAGATTTTGCACTGGCGAATGAACTTTCTCCAATGGAACAGGCTGAAAGAAATAAAGAATATGCACTTTATACAATTTCAATTCTCGCTAAAATATACACAGATGAAGTTGAAAAACAAACAGGAAATATAGTTCCTCTAACAGATTTGCCGGGTTCTGCAGCTATCGTTGATGCGCTCAGATTTAATCCTAATTCAGGAGTAAAAATCGCAGCAATCGATGCACTTAGACATATTCAAAGACCGGAATACAAAGAAGAACTGACAACTTTATATACACTGGCTCAAGCAGATTCTAACCCTCAGGTTTCAATGGCTGCTGAAAGAGCACTTAATAGATCGAATGTTTAATTACTACACTACCAAAAAAGAACATCCGGATTTATTTAATCCGGATGTTTCTTTTCTATTATTTAATTAGATGCTTCAGGACATGGAGGTGGAGGCGGACAGTGATGGCCGCGTTCAAAATTCTTACGTCCTTCTTTTTTCATGTTCTTAAGAATTTTCTTCTGGTCTTTTGTCAATATTGCTTCGAAATCTTTCATGTTCTGTTTTCTTATTTCGTTCGCTTTTTTCTCAAGAACAGCAAGCTCTTTATCTATCTGAGCCAGTTTTTCCTCCTGCATCTGAACAGCTATTCTTGACATCTTAACCATTCTTGCTTCCTGTTTCTTTGCTTTAATTTCTTCTAACACAGGTTTCATTTTTTGACGCCCCTGAATACGCAGCTCTCTGGCTTTAATTTTCTGAGCTTCCGTAAGGCCGAGTTTCTGTTCAAATGCAGCTTCGTGAGCTTTTCTTCTATTCATAATTTCTTCTTTTGAAGGAGGATTTTTAATTCCTTCATTTGGAGCACCGGTTGTTTCAGCAGCAATTACCCCTGATCCTGCGAGTATGCATGCTGTACACATCATAATTGCTAATTTTTTCATAAATTCACCTCTCTTATAATAAATCTTTTAATACTTCTGCCAGCTCTTTTTTTGCATTATAAATTCTGGATTTAACCGTGCCTATAGGGCACTTAAGCCTGCTGGCTGCTTCTTCGTATGTATAACCGTATATTTCACAGAGCATAATAGTTTCACGTAATTTAGGCTTTAAACTGTCTATCGCTTTTATTATTCTCTGCTGACGTTCTGATGCAATAACATTTGCCTCCGGAGTTGTTTTTTTGTCTTTTATGCTAGTCAGAACAAAATCATCTGATGTTGAATCCTGCTCGTATCTTACTACTGCTGATTTCAAATAATCTTTAGAGGTATTCTTCGCGATTGTGCCGACCCAGCTCTTGAAAGAACCTCTTTCCTGATATTTCTCTGAATTTTTCCAGAGCTTTATATATACCTCTTGCTCTAAATCTTCATTCTCGCTTTTGGTAATTAGTTTTATTATATTTTTAATATTACTTTTGTTTGTTTTAATTATTTCGTTAAAATTCATTAATCCACCGCAATGAGTCCGTAAGAATCAACAGGGAAGCCTAAATCCTCAGCAGACAAAGTATCTCCATAGCGTAATGTGTCAAGCATATCATCATAGTTTTCCATTACTGTAATTGTAACAGTTGAAAATATGAGAAACATCAAAACACACGCTATCTTCAAAATAGGTTTCTTCTTTGACTTAGAATAATAATGAAACTTTACCTCATCAATGAGTCCGGAAACCTTATCCATTTTTTCCTGTTCCCTGCGGCAATCCTCACATTCCAGAAGATGTTTTTTTAATGTTTCATCATCTGAGAATATAAATAATCCTTCATATTTTGAGCATTTATCATTCATAATGTAACCTCTATATTAGTATAACGAAAAATAAAAAAATTTGTTCATTTCTGCATAAAAAAAAGACCTTGTAAAAACCAAGGCCTGTCCGTTTAAATAAGAAGAGAGAGCTTTATATTCTTCTTAAACAACGTCAAGAAAAATTTTTGCTACTCTCCTGTCAAATTCTTTACAAAAATTTACATTAATTCTTAATTCGAAGTTTCATACCCAGTTTAACCAGTCTGTTGATTAAACTTTGCGGCATCTTCGCAATAATTCTTGCAGCAACAGCATCTCTTCCTACTGTATATGTTAATTTTGGATTTTTCGCCCCATCAGCCTTTAGAATTACATCCACAACTTTATCAGCGGAAAGTCCTTTAGACTCATTTTTCTGCGCATTGGAGATAAGAAACTCCATCTCTTTTTCATAACCTTTGCAGTTTTCTATGTATTTAGAATTTTCTTCAACCGATTTTCCCCACAAAGGTGTTGCAATAACACCGGGTTTGATTGAAACAACCTTAATATCTTTCTTATTTTCTACAAGCAGTGCATTAAAAAACATATCCAGACAGCGTTTGGAGGCACAGTATGGCGATATAAACGGAAAAACACCGTAACTTGCCATAGAGCTTACATTTATAATCTTTCCGCCTTCCAGCAAATCTATCAAATCTTTGGTTAATTCCAGATGACCGAAAACATTAACATCAAACTGCCTTCGTATTTCAGAAATATCAATTTTTTCCACCGGCCCTGCAACAACACATCCGGCAATATTTACCAAAGTGTCAATTTTTGTACACTTAGAAATTAGGTACTCTGCTGCGTATTTTATGCTTTCAGGTTTAGCATAGTCAACATAAAAAGGGTAAATATTTGGCGATAAAGCTTGCAAGATTTCAAGCTTTGATTTATCTCGATATCCGGCAAAAACTACATTATCAGCGGCAATTCTCTCAAGTAATGCCTTGCCTATCCCCGAAGTCGAGCCTGTAACTACATAAGTTTTAGTCTTCATAAAGAGGTCTCATCAAAAGTATTGTAGAAATATTAACCTGCAGAAAATCATGAGATTCAACTTCCTTTTGCGGTACTAACTTTGATTCAAGGGTACAATTCTTTACTGCAATAAACTGCTTATTAGTATTAAGAATTTCTGAAAGCAGTCTGGTTTTCTTGCCAATCTTTGGCATAAAAACATAACCTTTTATTATATATTCTGCAGTTTCAATATAAACCTTTTCTCTCCATGCAGATGTTGTAAGTTCTAAAATTTCGTTATTTTCCATTTTATGTTTGTCTCCAATACAGGATTGCCATTTAAGTTGTATGTTCTCTTTAAGGGTGACCCGTAGGTTCTATTCTAACTTGTATGTTTTACGTTTGTCACCCGACCTGTGGTCTACGTGCGTAGCACCCTAGTTCATGTATGACTGGAAGAGTGGTAAGTACAGAGCCAATGCCATTACAAGAACGATACTACCGATTACAATAAGCATAATAGGTTCAATCATTTTTGTTAAAGTATCAATAATAGCATCCAGAGTTCTATCGAGGAAGTTTACACCTTTTTCAAGCATATCGCCCAAACGACCTGATTGTTCACCGGTTGCAATCATAAATAAAAGCATCTTAGGTACAATCCCTGTCGATTTCAATGCCTGAGAAACCTGCATACCTTGTTGAACTTTTACAATAGCACCGCTCATTTTATTTTTCATAACAGAATTTGTTAATGTAATAACAGCCAGATGCAGACAGTCTACAACCGGAATACCGGCATCATATGATACGCTTAATACTGATAAAAAGTTTGAATAGTTTGAATACAAAATCAAGTTATTAAGCAAAGGTACCTTAAGAACCACTTTATCCAGAATATTTCTTGCAGGCTGCCAGTTTATCATTAAAAAACAGAAAGCAAATACAGCTACAACAAATATTGGAATTGTGAACCAGTAAGTTTTCAAATAATCACCCGCAAGAATCATCATTGAAGTAATCCAAGGCAATGCTTTTTCCTGTTGAGCGAACATGTCTTTGAATGCAGGGAATACAAATGTAAGCATGATGATAATGATGAAAAACGCCAGCACAATAACGAACATCGGATACATCAATGTACCAATAACTTTACCTTTAATATTAGCCTGTTTTTCCAACAAGTTTTTGATACGGTCTAATGTTTTTTCAAGTTCACCGGATTCTTCACCGGCTTTTACCAGACCAATAAAAATATACCCGAAAACCTGCGGATATCTAGCCATTGTATCAGCAAAAGTTGAACCGGCCATAATCTGCGTCTTCAAGATTTTTGACATGTCACGAATTTTCTTCTTAGCTGCTTCCTGCTCCATAAACATCAAAGATTCAACAGCTGGAATACCGGATGTTAACAAAATTTGCAGGGTTGAGATAAAGTCAATCTTTTCGCTTAACGAAAGTGACGAAAGTCTTGTTGCTTTCTTAGCTTTTATATCCACAGCCTCATTTATCTGTGTAGGAACAAGCCCCATCTTACGGACAACATCACGTGCATCCTTAAGATTGGAAGCTGTTATCTCACCTCTGACAACTTCTTTTCCTTGCTTTAATGCTATGTAGCTATATAATGGCATATAAACCTCGCATACCTATTCTTTAATCACTTGCGTATCCAAGAACTCTTATAAATTCATCTGTAGTAGTTCTACCTTCGATAATATGATTTAAACAAGAGTCTTTTAATGTTTTCATTCCTGCCGCAACAGCAGCTTCTTCAATTTCAATATCATGTGCACCTTGAGCGATTAATTTCTTAATCTCTCTTGTGATAGGCATAATTTCATATATACCTAGACGACCTGTAAATCCGAGATATCCGCATTCTTTACAGCCCTTTTTCCTATACAGCTTGGTTTTCATTAATTTCTGCTGTAACTCAGGATTTGTTGTAATATGTTTTACCTCTTCCTCTGTAGGAATATACTCTTCTTTACATTTATCACACAATCTTCTTACAAGACGCTGTGCAATTACACCGGTCAAAGTAGAAGAAACCAGATAATCTTTTGCACCCATTTCAATCAAACGTGTAACAGTTGCGGCTGCTGAGTTTGTGTGAACAGTACTTAATACAAGGTGACCTGTTAGAGCTGCTGAAATAGCAACTTCTAAAGTTTCAAAGTCACGGATTTCACCGATAAGGATAATATCAGGGTCCTGACGTAAAATAGCTCTCATACAAGACGCAAATGTAATATCTGCTTTCGGGTTAACCTGTGATTGGTTAATGCCCTCAAGTTTAATTTCTATAGGGTCTTCGATTGTTGTAATATTTACATCTTCATTATTCAATGATTTGAGAATTGTATACAGAGTAGTTGTTTTACCAGAACCGGTAGGACCTGAGGTCAAGATAATACCATTAGGACACTGTACCATATCGTGAATTTTCTGCACATCAGATTCTTCTGCACCCGGAATTACCATCTTATTGCCGGAAGCTTTCAAACTTACAGCAGGAGCAAGAATACGAATTACAACTTTCTCTTTGCCGGAAACTGGAAGAGTATTTATACGGAAATCGTACATTCTATCATTATATTTGATAGAGAAAGTACCATCCTGCGGGCGTCTATGCTCAGCGATGTTCATTCTCGCCAGAACTTTAAATCTGGTAATAACAGCCTGTTCAATAGAACCCGGAATATCCAAAACTTTTTTTAAGATACCGTCAGATCGAGTACGTACGACATAATATCCTATTCTAGGTTCAATATGAATATCTGAAGCCTTTGCATCAATAGCATCTGTAATAATCTTATATACAAACTTAGCTACGTTACCGCTGGCATCCTGCAGTTCTTTTTCAACCTGAGCCCAGAGAGATTCTTCATTAGCAAACTGTGATGATTCTTCTTCAATACTCTGAATGATACGTTCTGTTTCTTTTACAGTTTGGTCTGATTTCTTCTGTATAAAATATTCTTTCAAATATTTGTCATACTCTGCATATGGTATACAGTAGACATTCAATGCACGGCCTGTTGAGAGTGAAACTTCACGAATAGTAAACTTGTCATTTGGATTTACCATTGCAACGCCAAGTTTGCTGCCTTCCATTGACATAACTACTATCTGCTTCTTTTCAACAATGTCATCCGGAAGCATTTTAAGCATGCTTTTATCAACTTTAATCTGCGCTTTTGATACCACATCACAGCCATATTTCTTTTTCAAATATGATGCAATTCTATCAAACGGCAGGTATTCTTTTTCCGTAAGTATCATATCAAGAGGCACATTTCGCTCTTTTGCAAGAGCAGTACATTCATTTAATTGTTCTCTTGTAAGCCAGCCTATAGATACAAGAATTTCTTCTGCAGAAAGTTCTTCTGCCGGTTTCGGCTCTGCAGGCTGTTCTTCAACTTTGGGCAGAGTTACAGTTGTAATACTATTAAAAACTTCATCAAAATCTCGTCCAGAAATTGGAATAAACTGAGGTGTAAGATTTTGATACTTTTCTTTTATAAGTTGAATAATTTCTGCACGTCCTGCGCTATTCTCTTTATTAAGAATTACGAAGAAATCACTCTGCCGCTTATCCACTGGAATAAAACCTGATGATTTCATCAGGTTTAATTCAAAATTGTTAACATATTCTTTTTTTATACTATGTTTGAGTTTTTCCAGTTGATTAGACATAAAATAAATTCTAACTATAAACTATCTGCTACGGAACCTTCGCCGTCATTTATGATTTTCGGAGTAATCATAATAACCAGCTCACTCTTAGTCTTTTTAGAAATAACGTTTCTAAATGCAGCACCTATTACAGGTAAATCACCTAATACCGGAACTTTTTGAACCGTCTTAGTATCTTCTTCCTGTATTAAACCGCCGATTGCAAGCGTTTCATTATCTTTAATACGTACATTCTTCAAATCTAAGTTTCTTCTGCTCAGCAATGTTGCCTGTAAGTCATCTGATGATGCACCAGTCTGAGGATCATAAGTTTTTGCAGTTACCTGTCCGGCTTCTGTAGCGTATTCCGGTTTAATATTCAGAGTTACATAACCATCAGGTGAAATAAACGGCATTAAAGTAACTTTTATACCTTTATCTTTACCGATAGTATAAGTTCTTTGAACAGAACCGCTTGCACCTGTACCATTACTTGTAGAAGACAAGAACTCAGAAGTTACTTTTTCTACATAGTCTTGTGTTAGGTCAATAACAGATTCTTGACCATTAGTAATCAAAACTTTTGGATTTGCAAGTACTCTTGCCTTTTTATTTTCAATTAAATAACTCAACTGCCATGAAATATAAGCATTGTTACCAAAAAGTTCTTGATTTGGGTCTCTTCCTGGAGCAGAATCCCTGCCAACAGTAGTATCACTTCCGCTAAATGAGAATACCCAGTTTCTTGAATCCAATCTCCAATCGTTGTGGAATTCTTTACTACCTTCTTCATTTAATTCAACGATTGAAACATCCAAATATGCTTGAGGTTGTTTTACATCATTTGCTTTAATAAATTTTTCAATCATATTCAGTTGTTCTAATGACCCGCCCATTAACGTGATGGTACCTCTTTGCGGGAAATAGGAAACTGAAAGGTTTTGTACATCAAAAGCAGCTGAACCTGTAGAAGCACCGGTCGCTGATACAGAACAAGCAACAATACCTTCTCCAAGTTTTAATTCAGACTCAGAATCGCTTGAAGCAGCTCCGCCCGTCATTATACCAGCAGCACCACCTATAGCTGTACCAACCCCTGGTGTAGGCGGAACGTATGCAGGAGCCCCACCACCTCCTCCTCCGCCGCCGGCAGTTGAACCACGTGAAGGAAGCAGCATTTCACAAATCATATTTGCCATTTCTGCAGGTGTTGTATGGTTTACTGCAAATGTTTTGGACAAAGGTTCTCTATCAAGCTGTGCAATTACTTTTTCAACAATTGCTGCATCAGATTTCATACCAAAAACGATAAGTTCGTTAGTTGCAGAGTTAACAGTTGCAGCATCAACTCCAGATAAACCAGGCTTTTTCATCCCAAATACATTCTTATTCAGGAATGTTGCAATCTTTGCAGCTGAAACATATTTAACAGGGAATACCATCATTTCCTGTTTTGAGAAAGCTGCATTATCATTACTAGTTTTTGCAATAACAACTAACGTATTATTCTGCGTATAGTAGTTTAACCCGCCAATTTGCAGAACCAAATCAAAAGCTTCATTAATTGGCATGTTAACTAAATCCAGGGTTACTTTACCTTTTACTGAGTTGTGAAAAACAATATTCATTCCAGCTTTATCAGCAAACATTCTTAACACCTGTTTTAAATCAGAATCTCTAAGAGATAATGTTATGCGTTCATTTTTATCAGTCAATTTAACATCGCCGGACAGCACTGTTGAATTTGAAACAGGCTCCATTGCATTATAATATTCTGCGATACCAGAAGGTGCCGTAAACGCTAATAATAACGCTGCTGACAAAAATCTCTTTATATGATTATATCTCATCTTCTTTCCCCTCCGAATTTTTTGTTTAAGTTTGAAACGTCATTATGAGTTAGTGACCCTTCTGTTAAGATTTCGCCAATACCTGCTTTATAAGTGTTATTACCTAACTTAACGGTTACACTGTCCTGCATAATATTAACAACTTTGTAGTTATTAACCACATCACCTTTCTTTACCAGATAATCGTTACCTTCAATATTCAAAATAGCTGAAGGACTGTATTTATCATAAAGAATTCCTGATACTACGGTATCCATTACCCTTGCAGCATCAGAATTTTCATTTACTACATCCGGAGGCTCTACCAAATCAAACTTCGGCACATCGTTAACAAGCGTATTACCGCTTATATCACGATATGGAAGAAACGGATTTGCTTTCACAGTTCCAGTCGGAATTGATATTAAATCTTTTTTAGCAGTTGTTGCTGCTATTGGAACTGCAGCTAATGCAAGAGTGCTATTTCCTTCTGCCTCAATAGCATTTATACTGCCAAATGAAATGGCAGCACGGTAAATAGGCACAGATACACATAGCACCAGTATCGGTATAAGAACCACTTTCGAAAGTTTAAATTTACGCTTGCTCACCTTAGCGATTAATTCGTCTGTTGTAAGACTTGCAGCGTTTAATGACTTTTCTTTTTTCTTCATATAATTGCGCATATTCATTCTATACTTCTAACTATTAAATTGCTTCTCTCGTCTAATAACTATACAATAGTATGTAATGATTTAAATCCTATGTTTATACTATTCCATTCAACTTTATGCAAAGAATTGCATACTCATATTTAACAGCACAAACCTATATTAATCATATCATACTTTTTTCAGATTGCAATTACAAATTAATTGTTAAAAAATGTAACATTGTTATTGAACATATTTAACGTAAGCATATGCATTAAAATCAAGCGAGCCGAAAATTATTTTTACAAACTGCTCATTATAAGGCAGAAGTTTTACAAAATTGATACTATCTTGATCATAATCATCACTGGTTTCACAAGCTCTAACTTTACCTTTAAAAAATTGAGATTGGTAAAATAGGAGATTGATATCGTTGTTTTTATCTTTCTCTGCAATGACTTTATAAAAACCTTTATCCATAGGGACATCGTCAATAACTAAATTTACAGGAATATTTAGGAGTACACCATCATCATCTTCTTTTTTTAGAGGATCAAGATTTTTTATATCGCTCTCCGGATTCAAATCTGGATGAAGGCTAGTACCGCCGCCGCCAATTTTTTTTATAAGCTTTTTCCTCTGCTTAGCTTCTTTTTTGGTCTGCTTTTCTTCTAAAGTGTTTATTGCTTCTTCAAACTCTTTATTTGTAATTGATTTTTGCCCGTCCCACGCGTGGTCAAGGCCGGAAAAATCATCCCAGCTGTCTTCTGCCTGACAGGACGGTACAAGAATTGTTATCAAAAGAATTAACAAAATCCGCTTCATACTCTATATTATTTAACAAAAATTTCTGAAAAGTAAAGCCTTGAATATGTAAAAACTTTTACTTTTTAATCGTATCGTGTATAATAATATTGTAATTACAAGAGAGAGTTAAATGGCTGATACCAATATAATAATTATTATAGTAGCATTTGTCGTAGCAATTGGTGCTATATATATATTATATTCTATAATTCTGTTTCAGGGAGGTAGCGGGAAAAAAGGAGATGAACTCCAGCTTTCTACAAAAAATATTCTGGATCAGGTCGAGGTTCTTTTTGATAAAAAAGAATATGCTCTTGTGCAGCTGCTTGCAACAAAATACCTTGACAGAGTACCAAGCCACATTGATGTAAGAATTTATCTTGCAAAGGCTTATTTTGAGGATAGGAAATACAATCAAGCAATAAGACAATGTTTAACGGTTCTTAAAAAAAGACCTGATGATTTAGAAACTCGTAAGGTGCTAGGCTCCTGCTATATAAGAAAACAGGCAACAACTAAGGCTATAAAAGAATACGAGTACCTGTTTGAACATTCAAAAAATGATAAAGACATAACCAGAACTCTTGCAGAACTATACAGAGAAACTGACCAGCTGTATTCCTCTATAAGTATTTATGAAGTTCTATCTGATTTGCTGGATATAGAAGATGAAGTTGCGGACGTACAGTCAATCCTGGCTGAGCTCAACGAACAGGTAAAGGATTATCCTGCTGCTTTTGAAGCTTACAAAAGACGTCTGGGAATTTACCCGAATGACGTGGATACAAATAGAAAACTCACTGAATTATACATAAAAATTAAAAATTATCCTGTTGCAATTGAAACACTTCTATATATGCTCACATTTGTTACAGATGGAAAAAATCTTCTGTGGGTATATGAAACACTTGTTTCTTTATACGTAGAATCAGAAGATTACGAAAAAGCAATTGAATATTCTGAAAAATTACTCGATATTCAAGGTTCCGACAAGTTTAAAGTAAGAAATGATATTGCAGCTTATAATATCAAATTAAACCGTCTGGGTGAGGGTATTGCAATACTAGAAGATCTTGCTATGATGTCACAGAACGGTTTTGATGTTACTCTCGAACTTGCTGACGCTTATATTCACCAGAAAGAATATCAAAAAGCTCTCGAAAAATACACACTACTCTTAGATAAAGCAACCCCTAGAGAGGCCAAAACTGTAAACCTTCTGCTTTGTGAATTGTACATTAAGTGGGCAGTTGATATGTCTGAACAGAACAAGTTTGACGAATCTTTTGAGTATTTAAAAAATGCTACTCAGTACAACACACTTAATCCAGAAATTTATTATAATGTAGCTAAAAATAATTATAAAAAGAAAGATTTTACTGCATGCGTAGAGGCTATTAATAAAGCGCTTGAATACGATAAACAAAATGAATATAAGTCAAAATATCTTCTAATGTTATCAGAAGCTCATCACCAGCTGGGTAATTTCTTTGAAGAGAAGAAAGCCCTAACTGATTTACTTAAATACGACGATAAAAATCCAGAAGGTCTTTATCGCGTTGGTTTGATGTATACCGCACAGCACGATATAAAAAATGCGGAAGATGCTTTTAAAAGAGCCATTTTATATAACCCTGAACTTATTCAAGCAAAATATAATCTCGCACTTTTATATGAGAGTAATAATAGAGACAAGGCTAAAGAACTTTATATGGAAGTTCTTGAGCAGGATCCTACTTTTGAAGAGGCAAAGAATGCCTTAGCTGATCTTTCAACCTCAGACTTCTTCTAATTCATTCACCCCTCCTCTGGAATAAATATCACCGTATCGCTGAGATAGTTTCTAACATCTTCCGCGCTGCAAGCTCTCGGAACAATACGCTGATAGTCTTGAACAATAGAGATAATGTCGTCCACTGACATTTTGATAATTCTTCTGCCTGATGATTCAATAATTCTTGCCATTTAAGCTTCCTCTTACTTACATATGTATTATCGGCAAAAATTTTTTAAACTTTAGAACAATCAAGCATTTACGTTAGGAAACACCTCTCCGCTTTGAATATAAATTTCAAACTCTTCTTGAATATTAACACTAGCAGCCGTTATAATGTACTCATCAAAATGGAATTTTTTAAACTTTTGCGCAGGCTTTCCAAGCTTGTATTCAGCCTCAAATCTTGTCCACTCATTGTAGAACTCCTCAAGAGTATTACACTTAAACCCCATTCGTTTTGAAATATCTTCAAATTCTCTTATTTTAATTTTTTCAATATCTACACCACAGTCATAATCCGAGAATGCAAGTGCTATAAAATCATTGCTGTGACTTACGCTGAAAAACTTCTTCCTGTTTTTAAGAAACGGCTTTTTACCATTAAAGACAATATTTCTATCCTCAATACCGTAAAAATCGCGTAATATTCTATCAACCATCAGGTAAGAAAAACAATGTTCATTCCATTTTTTGGGATTAGAAATTTCCTTTTTCTGAAACTGCTTCAAAAGCTCCATATGCACATTATCAGCATCAACTATTTCAATAACAAAAATATCCATAAGTTTATTATAAAACAAAATCGGGCGGATGAAAATTCATCCGCCCGACTCATTATAAATCTCTAACTACTTAGAAGCGCCTGATTTCTCGATAATTTCTTTTTCGATATTTGCAGGAACTTGTTCGTATTTTTGGAATTCCATAGAGAATGTACCACGTCCTTGAGTATTTGATCTCAAGTCAGTAGCATAACCAAACATGTTAGCCAAAGGAACTGTAGCTCTTACGATAACGTTTCCTGTATTACCTACAGGTTCCTGACCTTCTACACGGCCTCTTCTTCTTGAAATATCACCAATGATTGTACCTGTAAATTCATCAGGAATTTCGATTTCAACCTTCATCATAGGTTCAAGAATACAAGGTTGAGCTTTCTTAGTACCATCCTTAATAGCCATTGAACCGGCGATTTTGAATGCCATTTCAGAAGAGTCAACTTCGTGGTATGAACCATCATAAAGTTCAACCTTAACATCAATCATAGGATATCCAGCTAAGATACCGCCTTCAAGAGCTTCTTCCATACCTTTTCTTGCAGGTTCGATGTATTCCTTAGGAATAGCACCACCGACGATTTTGTTTTCAAATACAAATCCTGCGTTTTCTTCTGCTGGAGAAATTCTAATTTTAACGTGTCCGTATTGACCTTTACCACCTGACTGACGAACAAATTTAGAATCTTGATCAGCGTTTCCTCTGATTGTTTCTCTGTAAGCAACCTGAGGTTTACCGATATTTGCTTCTACTTTGAATTCTCTTAACATACGGTCAACGATAATATCAAGGTGAAGTTCACCCATACCAGAGATAATTGTTTGACCTGTTTCAGAATCAGATTTAACTCTGAATGATGGATCTTCTTCAGCAAGTTTCTGAAGAGCGATACCCATTTTATCCTGGTCAGCTTTTGTTTTTGGTTCAATCGCAACAGAGATAACCGGTTCAGGGAAAGTCATTCTTTCTAAGATGATAGGAGCCTTTTCGTCGCAAAGAGTATCACCTGTTGTTGTATCTTTCAAACCAACTGCTGCACAGATGTCACCAGCGTAAACTTCATTTTCTTCAAGACGTTGGTCTGCATACATACGAACTAATCTTGAAATACGTTCTTTCTTTCCGTTAGTTGAGTTAAGAACGTAAGAACCTGAAGTAATAACACCAGAGTAAACTCTTAGGAATGTCAAACGTCCCACAAATGGGTCTGTCATAACTTTGAATGACAATGCTGAGAATGGTTCATCATCAGAAGAATGTCTTTCTGTCTTAGTACCGTCTTCTAATTCACCTTCAATTGCCTTAACATCAACCGGAGATGGCATATAGTCAACTACGTTGTTAAGAAGAAGTTGAACACCTTTATTTTTGAATGCTGTACCACAGCATACAGGAACAATTTTGTTATCACAAACAGCTTTTCTCAAAGCAGCCTTTAATTCGTCTACAGTGATTGAATCAGGATCTTCAAAGAATTTTTCCATCAAAGCATCGTCTTCTGAGGCAATAGCTTCAACCATTGCATCGTGATATTCTTTAGCTTTTTCAGCCATATCGGCAGGAATATCTTCTTCCCTGATATCTGTACCTAAGTCATTTGTATAGATTTCAGCTTTCATTGTCATAAGGTCAATCAAGCCTGTAAATTTATCTTCAGCACCGATAGGAAGCTGGATAGGAACAGCATTAGCACCTAATCTGTTTTTAATCTGATCAACTACTCTGTAGAAATCAGCACCAGTTCTGTCCATTTTGTTAACGAAAACCATTCTAGGTACTTCGTATCTGTTAGCTTGCCTCCAAACTGTTTCTGATTGAGATTGAACACCGCCTACTGCACAGAATACAGCAACAACACCGTCCAATACACGTAATGAACGTTCTACTTCAATAGTGAAGTCAACGTGACCCGGGGTGTCAATAATGTTAATCTGGTGTCCTTTCCATTCTGCTGTTACAGCTGCAGATTGGATTGTAATACCTCTTTCTTTTTCTTGTTCCATAAAGTCAGTTACAGCTGCACCGTCGTGAGTTTCACCAATTTTATGTGTTTTTCCTGTATAGAACAGGATACGCTCAGTTGTAGTGGTTTTACCTGCATCGATGTGAGCAGCAATACCAATATTTCTGATCTTTTCTAATGGAGTTTTTCTAGCCATTTTCTTAGTTTCCTTATATTTTACTACTACGATTTACTGTGATTACCAGTTAAATTTATTGTCACATAAACATATTTTCTGTACAAGGTGGTACGGATTTTGTCACCTGTAAGACTGCGAGAAAAGCTTCAGCTAGTCTGAAAAACTCCACATCCCTGAATGTAACATTTTAAACAAAATGTTACATTATATTTGTATTGACGGCATAAATAGCTAAAACTTTAGAGTTAACCGATAAATCGTTACAAAAGTTTACAATGTATTTTCGTAAAAATAATGCTTAAATACCGCTCTATCATTGCTGTCGTAACATTTTGTTTAAAATGATATGTAAAATAAGAAAAAGGAGTTAGAAAATGAGCGGATTTAGCGGTATCAACCAGTTTGGCAGTTTAA
>OLGD01000710.1_pt1 | contig 61146 bp, 61 predicted proteins | sample 1605311 | NCBI WGS metagenome assembly OLGD01 (sample SAMEA3888917, study PRJEB22519) | human gut metagenome | biome: human gut; feature: human-associated habitat; material: faeces | place: Denmark | collected 2010
GCAGAGAATTAAAGAAAAAATTGAAAAAAGCTGGGCAAAAACTTTTATGCCGAATTTAATTATCTTAAAATGCTTTTTAAAGCCTTGCAAAGTTACTTTTGCAGAGAATTAAAGAAAAAATTGAAAAAACTGGGTAAAAACTTTTATACTGGGCAAACTTGATTTAAGACAGTTTCTGAAGTCTTGCAAAATTACTTTTGCAGAAAATTTATGGTTCAACAGGTAAATTATTATAAAAATAATAAGGGAGATGTTTTTAATGTACAGCATTTTAACTTTAAATAAAATTGCCGCTGTCGGTACTGATAAGTTTGACAGCAGCAAGTACACAGTAGGGGAAGAAGTTTCAAATCCTGATGCAATAATGGTTCGTTCTGCTAAGATGCACGATATGGAATTTGGTTCAAATCTTCTTGCAATTGCAAGAGCAGGTGCAGGGGTAAACAATATTCCTGTTGACAAATGCGCTGAATCAGGTATCGTTGTTTTTAATAGTCCGGGAGCTAACGCTAACGCAGTTAAGGAACTTGCTATATGTGCGCTTTTGCTGGCTTCAAGAAAAATTACAGAGGCTGCCGCATGGGCTGCGTCTCTCAAAGGTACTCCGGACGCTCCCAAGACAGTTGAAGGCGGTAAATCTAAATTTGCAGGTCCTGAAATCCTTGGCAAGACTTTGGGTGTTATTGGTCTGGGAGCAATTGGCGGAAAAATCGCAAACGCTGCTGTTGATCTTGGAATGAAAGTGGTTGGATATGATCCATATCTGTCAGTTAACGGCGCTCTTCATCTTGATCCGTCAGTAAAGGTTGTAACTGATATCAATGAAATATATACAGCAAGTGATTATATTACTATTCATGTTCCTTATACTCCTGACACAAAGAATACTATTGATGCTGAACAGATCGCTATGATGAAAGACGGAGTACGTCTTATCAATCTTGCAAGAGGTGAATTGATAAACAGTGAAGCAGTAGTTAAGGCTATTGCAGACGGTAAAGTTGCAAAGTATGTTACAGACTTTGCTGATGATGTTGTACTCGGCGTTGATAACGTTATTGTTCTTCCACACCTTGGAGCTTCAACTCCTGAAAGTGAAGATAATTGTGCAGTTATGGCAGCTAATGAACTTATTGATTATATTGAAAACGGAAATATCAAAAACAGTGTAAACTTCCCTAATGCGATTATGAATGCAACCGGTACAAAGGTTTGTATCCTTCATAAGAATGTTCCGACAATTATCGCTCAGATTACTTCTGCAGTTGGTGAAGCCGGTCTGAACATTGACAATATGGTTAATGCAAGTAAGAAGGATTATGCTTATACAATGCTTGACATTGCCGGTGATGTTACAGACGCTGTTGCTGATAAGATGAGTTCTGTTGACGGAATCATTAAGGTTAGAGTTATTAAGTAATGTAATGATCTCTATATAATATAAAGCCGCCGATTAATATCGACGGCTTTAATTTTATAAAGTATCTTCAAAAGTAATTTTGCGAGTTTTTAGAAAGCGCTTCCAGATAATTAAATTCGGCATAAAAGTTTTTGCAAAGCTTTTTTAGCCTTAAATTTTTATATTTATTTACTTGTCGAGCCTTATAAAAAATGTAACATTAAACTAAAGACGAAATAAAAGTTTTTGCAAAGCTTTTTTCAAAAAGCGTAAGAGAAGTCAATATTGTACAATATAGTTGTCATGATTCGCTATTGCAAAAACAGTTGGATACTGTTATACTATACATGTTATGCCGAGGATATCAGGAGCTTTTAAGCTGCTTCCTTTTCTCTCCGGGAGAGCAGCCGTATTGTTCTTTGAATTTGCGGACAAAAAGCTTGTAATTTTTTTCAAAGCCGTGATGATCTGCAATACTGCCGATAGGAAAATCTGTATTGATGACGTCGTAATAAGCATGTTCAAGACGAATGGCATAAACGTAATCCATAAAAGTCATGCCCATGTATCTTTTAAAAAACCTTGAAAAATACTCCCTGTTAAGAGCAACGATGTGTGCAGCGTCATTCAGCGAAATATTTTCGGCATAATGCTGACGGACATACTGAAGAACGACTCCAAGTCTTTGAATGTTTCTGTCAGCTTTCTCTTTCATGACAGGATCTATGCTGGTTTTGAAATTTATAACAAGATGATAAAGCAGGTTATATATAAGACTGTTAAGCATAAGCAGATATCCGCAGTCTCTTGGGGCTTCATAATGCATTTTCAGTTTTGTAAGTATATTACGGATCTTTATGAAATTACCTTTTGTATTTTCTTCTGAAGTACATATACATCTTATCATGATTATGTCAATATCGGGAATATTTTTCTTTATTGTTTCATAGGGTATCTGAATGAGAAGATATTTGCATGTTCCGCGGCAGACTGTTGAGTGAATAGTTTTGGAATTTACTACTGCAAACCCTCCGTTTTGAAGCTTATAATCTCTATTGTTTATATTAACTGTCATTGAACCGCTTAAAATAAAAATAACTTCAAATCCGTTGTGCCAGTGCTTAGAAACGGAATGTCCGGAAACTTCAACAATTTCAAGAAGCATACCCGTATCTGTCTGGTAATGAATTTGTTCATGGCTGTAATCTTCCATGGTTGACCTCCATAATAGAAATTCAGAATGATTTTATTTTATCATAAAAAATAAAAAATTACAATATTCAAGAAAGGATAATGCAATATGTCTATGACTAAAGAAATGACGACCGGCAAACCTTATAAACTGATTTTAAGCTTTGCTCTGCCGATGATTTTCGGTAATGTTTTCCAGCAGCTTTACAATATGGTTGATACTATTATTGTTGGAAAATATGTAGGGGTTGACGCACTTGCCGCTGTAGGTTCTACAGGCGCTATAAACTTTCTTGTAATCGGTTTTGCACTTGGAATTTGCAGCGGATTTTCCATTCCGGTGGCTCAAAGCTTTGGTGCAGGGAATCACTCACAAATGCGAAAATATGTGGCAAACTCTATTTATTTAAGCGTTATTGCGTCTATTATACTGACTGTTTCAACTATGCTTCTGACCGGACCGATTCTACGTATAACAAACACTCCTGAGGAAATTTATGATGATGCTTACCGTTATATAATAGTAATTTTTGCGGGTATTTCCGCTACAATATTTTATAACATGCTTTCCGGAATTCTTCGTGCACTGGGAGACAGTAAAACGCCGTTGGTGTTTCTGGGAATATCCTCTGTACTGAATATAATTTTAGACCTCACCTTTATTATAGTATTTAAATGGGGAGTATTTGGTGCTAGTTTTGCGACTGTTATATCTCAGGGAATTTCTGCTTTGCTGTGTCTTTTCTATACTATAAAAAATTATGATATTTTAAGATTTGATTCATTTGAGTTAAAACCGGATTTGGAAAAAATGAAAAAACTTGTTGTAATAGGAGTACCTATGGCGCTGCAATTTTCTATTACAGCTATTGGTTCTATTATTTTACAGTCTGCTGTAAATACGCTTGGTAAAACAGCAGTAGCTTCAATGACAGCTGCAATAAAGATTCAGACCGTAGCTGTGGGACCTATGGAAAGCATGGGTATAACTATGGCAACCTATTGCGGACAAAACAGAGGAGCCGGAAAGTATTCGAGAATTACTGCCGGAATTGGTCAGAGTATTGCAATGACAATGGTTTATTGTGTAGCGGCATGCGCAGCAGTTTCATTCTTAGGTGGAGCGCTGACAACTTTGTTTATTGACAAAAATACGGCTGATTCTGAAAATATACAAAAAATAATTGATCTTTCAGTGTATTATTTAAGAATAAACGGTTTGTTCTATCCGTTTCTTGGAGTACTGTTTATTATCAGAAATTCACTTCAGGGTATGGGATACAGTATGCTGCCGATGCTGGCGGGAGTCAGCGAGCTTGCAGCGAGATCTCTTGTAGCGATCTTGTTTGTATCTTCAATAGGATATACAGCAGTATGTTTAGCAAGTCCGGTTGCATGGATTTTTGCAGATGTTGTTTTGCTTATTACCTATACTGTGAAGATAAAGGAACTTAAAAACGAATTGATTTTTCGTAAGCATGAAGCAGTTGTTTAAGTTCTGCATTGAATAAGTAAAGAAAACCGGACAGTTTATCTGTCCGGTTTAGTATTAAAAATACTTGTTAGATTGTACTGTCCCGATTTGTGCTGAACGCATAAACCGAGGCAGTATTATTTTAGTTTTCGCATATTGATAAATCTATAAAGTATCTTCAATTGCCGTTAATTCTTCTTGAGAAAAATCAGTTTTAAAGACTGCCTGAAGATTTTCAGTAATTTGTTCCGGACGGCTTGCACCGATAAGAACAGTTGTGATCTTATCATCACGTAAAACCCAGGAAAGCGCCATTTGTGACAATTTCTGACCTCTGTTTGCAGCAATTTCATTAAGTTTTTTCAGTTTTTTCAAGGTATTTTCATCAGGTTGGCTTTTCATCCACGGACGGTTGGAAGAACCGGTATTTGTTTTCAGATATTTATCTGTAAGAAGACCTTGTGCAAGAGGGGAAAATACGGCAAGTCCCAAGCCGTTTTCGTAAGCGTAATCTTTGAGTCCGTCCTCTTCTATCCATCTGTTGAGCATAGAATACGAGGGTTGATTAATAATAAACGGAGTTTTCAGTTCATCAAATATTTTCTTTATTTTAGAAGTTTGTTCCGTATTATAATTTGAAATTCCTACATATAGGGCTTTTCCTTGTTTTACCGCATTATCCAGTGCAAGTGCAACTTCCTCGAGCGGTGTTTCCGGATCAAAAACATGATGATAAAAAATATCAACATAATCCAGTCCCATTCTCTTAAGAGACTGGTCAAGAGATGCGGTAAGGTATTTCCGTGAACCGTGTTTAGCTCCGTAAGGACCCGGCCACATATCGTATCCCGCCTTGGTTGAAATGCAAATTTCGTCACGGTAATATCCTAAACCTCTTTTAAGGATTTTTCCGAAGTTTTCTTCTGCGGAACCGTTATATGGATTACCGTAATTATTGGCAAGGTCAAAGTGAATAATTCCGTTGTCAAAAGCGGTACGGCACATATTTTCCATATTTTCCAGATTGTCGGTATGGCTGAAATTCTGCCACATTCCAAGAGATATAGGAGGCAGTTTTAATCCCCATTTTCCTACGTGTCTGTAGGGCATTTTATCGTATCTTTTTTCATTTGCAATAAACATATTCAACATCCTTTGCTCTTTTTTTATAATATTATCATAATTATATTCTGAATGTCAAGTTCACAAAAATTAAAAAATTTCATAATATAATAGTGTATGGCATAGCTATACAAAATATGCATAAGGAGGAATTAAATTTGGATTTCAGTATGTTTGATAATATTCGTTTTGAACCTGAGATGCGTAAGCATGAACCAAATGATATGCCGAATATGATGTCAAGACCCAGATTTCCGGAGCATACGCCGCTTGCAATGGCTTATGTTCCGCTTCAGCAGTGGGGTCAGACTTACGATGAAGAAAAGGCGTTTGAAAGAGGTACTATTTTCCCTGAACTGGATCTTCCATTGGCTCCTGAGGAGGGATGTTTATGAATTCTAAAGAAAAACTATTCAGAGTGATCCAGATGTATGGATTTGCACTTGATGAAATTCGTATTTATCTTGATACTCATCCTGACTGTCAGGATGGTCTGGCATACTATCATAAATATAATGAATTAAGAAAAGCCGCTGTAGAAGAATATAATAAGCTTTACGGTCCTCTTACTACTGAACAAGTGCAGAGCCGAAATAAATGGACATGGGTTCAGGAACCGTGGCCATGGGAAAGGAGCGCTAATTAATGTGGCAATATGAAAAGAAACTCCAATATCCGGTGAATATAAAGAATCCTAATCCAAAGCTTGCTGAATTTATCGTTAGCCAGCTGGGCGGTCCAGACGGCGAAATGTCAGCTTCGCTTAGATATTTAAATCAACGATATGCTGCTCCTTATGGAGAAGTAAGAGGGTTGCTGACTGATATTGGTAGAGAAGCCTCAGAAATGGTGTTTTCTGAGGCTTCAGCTTTTTTTAGCGTTTCTAAAGCCCCTGTAACGCCTTTTGCCACCGTAAAGCTCCACTTATGAGGCAGCATTTTCAAATAAACATCTATATGGTTTTTATCGTTAATTACCATTTTGTCGAGTATCTGGGTGTAGTATTCGTCCTCGTACTGGATACCGTTAATCAGCTCGTCAATAGCGTTCTTTATATCTGCCATCAATTCCTGCTGTTTTAGTATCATTGTCTGCTGTTGCCGGGTTCCCTCCATTGTAGACTTTAGCTTTTCAATGTCCTCGTCATACTTGGCTCTTAGAGCAGTAAACTCGGTTTTGTCTATGTCGCCGTTTGTATAAAGGTCAATCAAATCAGTACGTTTTTTCTGTGCTGTTTCAATTTTATCTTCCAGAGTATTTGTATCTGCACCTGTCATATCCATTGAAATCACCTTGTGAATCATCTTAATCAAGTTATCCGCTATTTTCTGGCAGTCAATGGTGAGCTGTTTGCAGACGAGATACATGATATGAGTCGCATCTTCATTACGGATACTAAGCCCCGTACAGCCCACTTGGTTTCCTGCCTTGTCAATATGCGGTTTGCCGTACTTGGCAGCTTCCCCACAACGCCACGCCTTATAGCGGCTTCCGTCTTTGCGTGTCTTATATCTTGCCACATAGCTTGAACCGCAGCAGCCGCATTTTATCTTTCCAGAGAACGGATAGCGGTTGCTGTGTTTTGCCTTGCCCTCCTGTGAAAGTGATTTTGCATCTAAAATGCGGTTTGCTTTATCGAAAAGCTCACGGGAGATAATCGGCTCGTGGTGGTCTTTGATAATGACAAATTCCTCCTGCCCTCGGTTGTACTTTTTTTCATGGGATAGGAAGTCTGGCGTAAAGGTTTTCTTCTGTACTAAATCGCCGCAGTATTTTTCATTTCGGATAATACGGAGAATGACGGTGTTTTGCCATTCCTTAACACGCATAGGCTCAATGCCTTCCTCCCGAAGCTCACGGGCAATAACATGAGTACCTTTTCCCTCGTCCACAAACTTGTGGAAGATAAGGCGGACGATTTTTGCTCCCTCCTCGTTGATAGTCATTTTCCCGTCTTTTACATCGTAGCCGAGCATACTGCGTCCAAACACAACGCCTTGCTCCATCTGGCGTTTTTGTCCCCATTTTACACGCTCGGAAGTCTTGCGGCTTTCCTCCTGTGCGATAGAGGACATGATAGCAAGGCGAAGCTCCGCATCGCCGTCCAAGGTGTTGATGTTGTCGTTTAGAAAGATAACGCCGACACCGTGCTTTTTGAGGTCACGGGTATAGAATATACTGTCAAGGGTATTTCTCGCAAAACGGGAAATTTCCTTTGTAATAATCAAATCAAAATCACCGTTTTTTGCACACTCAATCATACTGTTAAATTCTTTTCGCTTTTTCGTATTTGTGCCAGATATACCTTCATCGGCAAAAATCTCGTACAGTTCCCAATCGGGATTACGTTCGATATACTGACGGAAATATCGCTGTTGGCTTTCAAAAGAATTGGCTTGGTCTTCATTGTCCGTGGAAACACGACAGTAGGCAGCAACTTTCTTTTTCATTTTCTGTATTTTTCTCTCTTGATTGAGAATTTCGTATTTGTTTGTTGACATAAGAAAATCTCCTTTCCCGATTAAGCTTTGCCTATTGTAAGTAAGTCTCAATTTGCGAATTTTGAAATTGTACTTTATTATGCTTTATTGAGCATCAGTGCTTCAATAGGCATATGTAAAGAGCCAAGCGTTTAGGCTTGGCTGTGGTTGTTTTTACTGAATTGTTTTTCAATTTCCTCGATGCAGCGGTCATACTGCGAATGTGTCAAAAGCTCTCTTTTTTTCAGAGAAGCAAGTATTGACTTTTGAAATTGCAGATAAAACGCTGCGTGTTCATGTTCGGTAATTTGCGGAGCAGGCTCTCCGACATAGACAAACTCACGATACTTCAATCATCAACACCACCTTGCTATAATGTATTCATAAGGGTTTGTACGATATAACATCTTGTCAAGACACGGATAGTATTTTCTGACGAAAATCTCCATACTTAAAGTCTTGACAAGGTGTCGAAACCATGCGAAAACTATTTTCGCATGGCTATAACGAGGGGTTGATTCTTTTTGAAATTCGGTATTAACTTATTTAAGTTTGCAATGTCTGCAATGATTTAATGTTTGTACAATAATTTAATAACATTTATAAATAAATTTATCAAAATATATACAAAAAGCTAATAATTTATTAATATTTTATGAACATTTTATGGAAATTATTGACATTTAATATTGTTTATTGTATAATAAAATATATTATTTTTATATTAGACAATAATATATAATTGTTATCAGGTGGTGAGCAGATTGAATGTATTTAAAATAATTGAAGAACACAATAATTTTGATACAGCATTATTATATCGTGGTAAAAAAACTACATATAAAGAATTACTGGAAAAATCCAAAAAATTATCTGATGTAATTAATAAGCATACGGAAAATATACCTGAGCCTGTAGGAGTATTTATTTCTGGTTCATTGGATTTTTCTGTTTCATTCTTTTCAATAGCGCATGCAGATAAAGTAATTATGCCATTAAATGTAAACTTAAAGAAAGCTGAATTCGTACGAATAATTAAATACTTGGATATAAGGATTATTATTACTAATGATTTGTTTTATGATAGACTTATTAAGTTAATTGATAATGATATTACAGTAATATGTCTAAATGCTGACGGCGATGTGAAATTTGTTAATGACGTTACTGATATGAGGCATATTGAATATAATAATGAATTAAAAGATGTAGCATTGATACTACATACCTCTGGATCGCTTGATTCTCCTAAAAGTGTGATGCTGACACATGAAAATTTGTTAAGCTGTATCCATTCGATATCGGAAGATTTGAATATAACACAAAAGAATAATACATTAATAATTTTGCCAATGTATTATGCATCTGCAACCATATCACAGTTTCTGACTCATTTGAATGCAGGCGGAACAGTAACATTTATGGATACAATTTTTACGTCGGAAAATCTGTTTTATAATATTGCAAATTATAAAATAACTAATTTTTCATGTATACCATCAATGCTTTCAGAAGTATTAAATAATTTAAGCAAAATAGAAAAATATGATTTATCTTCATTAAAATATGTATGTTTTGGCGGTGCGTTTGCAGCCGGTAATAAAGTTAATGAATTAGTTAAATATTTTTCGAATGTAAAATTTATCAGAACATACGGTTTGACTGAAGCTTCGACAAGAATTTCACATTATGTTGAACAGCCTGATGTTATAAATGATACTTGCGTTGGAAAGTGTATTCCGAATGTTAAAGTTAGAATAGTCGATAAAAATGAAAATGATTGCAGGATTGGAGAAATAGGGGAAATTACAGTAAAAGGTCCTAATGTTATGAAAGGTTACTATATGCGGACTGATGAAACTGAAAAGGTTATGATTAATGGTTGGCTGCATACTGGTGACTTGGGCAGGATAGATGAGGAGAATAATTTATATATTGTCGGAAGAAGAAAAAATATTATAATACGCAATGCTGAGAACATATATCCTGAGGAAATAGAAGGAGTTCTTAATAGTTGTCCGCAAATAAAGGAATCTTTTGTTTATGGAGAACCTCATGAGCTTTTAGGTGAAGTTCCGGCAGCAATAATAGTAATTAACGATGGCTTTGAGTTTAAAAAACAAGAGTTGATTAATTATTGTTACAATAAATTGTCGAGTTCAAAAATTCCTGTAAAATTTATAGTTGCGGATAAAATTGAAAAGACAAGTAATGGAAAAATTGACAGAGGGTTCAGAAAAGAGGAGTTTGTATGATTGAAAAAAATGATTTTGAAGTAGATTTAAAAAAGATAATCAAAGAAAATACTTATATTTCACTTGATGATGAAAATTTTAAAGACAATACGGATTTAATTGTAGACTTGGGATTTGATTCACTGTCTATTGTAAATTTGATAGCAGATATTGAAAAGTATTTTAAAATAGAATTTGAAATAAATGAATTGGTATCTGAGGTAATCGCAAATTATGGGAATCTTAAGAAATGTGTCAGCAGTAAAATTAATAAGGAAGTGTAAAGTTTATGAAAAATCAGAATTTGTCGACCTTAATAGAATATGCTTATAGGCATGTAAAATATTATCATGAATTATTTAATAAAATAGGTATAGACGCTTCTTTAATACAAAGCTCAGAAGATCTGATTAAGATTCCTATTTTAAAAAAAGATACGATACAAGAACAAATGACTGATTTTATTTCAGATGAATATCAGAAGTTCCCGAAAAATGAAAATGTAGTAATAAAAAGAACATCAGGGTCTACCGGAAAATATCTGAAAATATACTGGGATTATAAGGATGATATTAAGTCTTTAATGCCTTTATGGACTCTGAGAAGCAGATTATATGGTATTGATCCGAAAATGAAGTGGTGCAGCTTTTATTCTACCAGATATGAGGGAAATAAAATAAAGCCTCTTCTTCCCAAGGAAGTTGCTCTTAACGGCAGATATATGGGATTTTCAAAAATCGGTTTAACATATAAAAAAATTGAGGATAACTACCGTGATATACTGGAATTTAATCCGGACTGGCTGCTCCTTCAACCCAGTATTGCTTATTTAATGTCGCAAATTGTCAAAGAACATAATTTACCTGTACCATCAAATTTAAAGTACATAGAAATGAGCGGGGAATATTTATTCGATAATTATAAAAAGCAAATTGAAGAAACCTTTGATGTTTATACGGCTAATCAGTATGGCTGCAACGAGGCGAATGAAATAGCATATGAATTCAAATGCCGCAATATGCATGTTATTGAAAATAATGTTATTGTTGAAGTACTCAAAGACGGAAAACCTGTGATAAATGAAGAGGGCGATATATATGTTACTTCTTTAAAGAATTTTGCTATGCCTTTTATTCGTTATCAGACGGGAGACAGAGGTATATTGATAACTGATCATAACTGTTCATGTAAAAATAAAGCACCGATATTGAAGGTTAATTCCGGTAGATCCAGTGATTTTTTGCTTTTGGAAAACGGTGAAAAAATGAATAGCTATGTGTTGGCTAATATTGTTGAGTATACTAATGAAAATATGTCCTCAGCGATCAAGCAGTTTCAGATAACACAGACTGATATTAATAAATTTAATGTTAATTTGGTAGTTAAGTCATCATATTCAGGCTGGAAAAATGCGATCAGTGAATGTTTTCTTGATAATATACAAGAGGAAGAACTTAAAAATGCGAAATGGAATTTTATTTTTTCTGATGAAATTTGTCCGGATAAAAATACAGGTAAATTTAAGTATTTTATTAATGAATTAATATAAAGGATTTAAGGATAGGTATAAAATGTTAAAAATATGGAGCAAGGTAAAGGACTTTTGGTCAATAATCTTTTTTTGTCTGAAATTAACTGTTGAAGCTTCGCCGAAATTTTTTATTTTATATGTATTGCTTGATGTTTTAATTGTGGTCGTACCTTTTGCGGTTATTTATGTTACCAGTATTTTGATCAATTTATTGGTTGAGTATGCGGGAAGCAATGACTTTAACGGTGTAATACGCTCTTTGATAATTATAAGTTTATTAATGCTTGCACTAAATATATTAAATAAAACCATTGAATCGGTAAAGCTTTATTTGGAAGGCTTATATAATGAAATTATAAGTATAAAAACCAGACACCAGATCATGAAAAAGGCGGTTGAAATCGATCTGTACTGCTTTGATTCACCTGAGTTTTATGATGAAATGAATGATGCAAGTAATAACAGCGCTTATATAATTCAAACAGCCTTTCAGGTTCTGTCCTTTATTCGTTATTTTTTTCAGTTTTGTATAGCTTTTGTAAATCTATTAATGTGGAACGGTATTCTTCCAATATTATTAACACTGTCTGTTATTCCAAGCGTTATATTTAAAAATAAACAATTGGAATCTGTATACAGCTTTCAAAGAGAGCATATGAAAGACGAGCGAAAAATATTTTACTCTTTTAATATGGCATTGAGTAAGGAATATGCTAAGGATATCAGAATATATGGATTGTTTCCGTTTTTAAGTTCAAAGGTTTTGAATGCATGGAATCATTTGTTTAAGTCAAAAAAGCGAATAACTAAAAGGTATACTAAAATATTAATTGTTTTTGATATGCTGCCCGAAATAATAATGGTGGTATGTATATTTTTGCTTGGCGTATCCGTTATAAGAGGTAATTGTACAATAGGAGATTTTAATTATTATCAGGGAATTATCGGACAAGTTACAGCAGGTATATTTATGGTGATATATAATTATACTCAAATATATGATGGCAAAATACGTATAAATAATTATGTAAAGTTTATGAACTTTAAAAATAATGTTAAAGATGAAGGTAAATTAGTACTTGAAAAATCATTATTTACTATAGAATTTAAAAATGTTGGTTTTAGATATAATAATAAAGCAAAATATGTACTGAAAAATTTAAGCTTTAAAATAAGAAGCGATCAGAAAATTGCTTTGGTTGGTGTTAACGGAAGCGGAAAATCTTCAATAATAAAATTACTTCTTAGATTTTATGATCCTGAAGAAGGAGTAATTTTAATTAACGATAAAGATATTCGGGAATATACCATTGAAAGCGTAAGAAAATGTTTTAGTCCGATGTTTCAGGATTACTGTAATTATGCTTTTACTGTAAGTGAAGATGTTTCAATATCAAATTATAATGAGTCGCATAATGAGGAAAAAGTTCAGCATGCATTATATAAAAGCGGAGCATATGAATTTGTTGAAAAATTTCCTGATAAGCTGAATACTTATTTATCCCGTCAGTATGAAGAAGGGGAAGAATTGTCTGGCGGACAGTGGCAAAAAATAGCGCTTTCCAGAATGTTTTTTCAAAATGCGGAAATGTATATTCTTGATGAGCCTTCGTCAGCGTTGGATGCTGAATCGGAAGATGAATTATTTCGTAAGTTTGAAGAGCTTTATAAGGATTGCGGTGCGATATTGATTTCTCATAGACTGTCTAATGTTAAAACGGCAGATAATATTCTTGTCATAGGTGAGGGAAGAATCATTGAGCAGGGTGATCATAAGGAATTAATGAAATTAAATGGAAAATATGCACGAATGTATAATTTGCAGGCAAAAAAGTACAGCGAGATAACTGTATAATAAATGAATTAAGTGGGATGAAGAGAATGAGCCGAATAAAAGCTGCTATTATCGACGATGGCGTCGACGTTTCTCAGTTCAGTAATATACAATCTTTTACAGTAAAAAAAGATTTAAGTATTAAAAAGGATTTTACTGCTGCAAAACAATATAATCATGCAACAACTTGTATGAAAATCATACAGAAATTTACAGATATCAGTAATGTAGATTGGTACAGTATAAAAATATTAGACGATGACAGTAAACTTGCAAATATAAATCAGTTTTTAAAGGCTCTTGAGTTATGTGCAGAATTAGGTGTAAAGATAATACACTTAAGTATAGGTACTTCTATATATGATGATTTTGAGTATGTTGAAAAATATGTAAATCGTTTATGTGACATGGGTGTTATAATAGTTGCAGCATCCAGCAACAAAGGAACAGTGACATATCCTGCATATATGAATAATGTAATAGGCGTAAAAAACAATTATTTGTTAAAGGACGATAAATACATATTTAATGAAAACCCAATGGATCATATAGATTTCAGCGCCGCATCCGCACATATTTTACGCAGCGGTAAGGAACTGAATGTAACCATGAGGTCTAACAGCTATGCAGCTCCGATAATTACTGCAAAAGTAATTACGATATTGAATAATAATGAATCGGCATCATTTGAAAAAGTTTACAATTTATTAATGAAGAATTCGGTTAATAAAAATTGCAAGGTAAATACTGTATATTTTGATCCTTTATCCTGCGCAGACAGAGTTTTACTAAATATTGTTTCTGATAAAGATGAAGAGGATTTTTTGCCCTTTTCACAAATAAATTGTCCTCAGTATATACTGCATTCGGAAACTTATAAAAGTGAACTGAACGAAATTGATTTAAACAGATATGATCAAATAATTTTAAGTTTCTTGTCATTACAATATCAGAAATCGGAGATTATTTCTTATTTTTTGAATAATTATAATGGAAAAATAGCAGTTTATCATAACGATTCGTTTTTTGAATACAGTTCAAAAAATAGAAGTGAAGCGGAGCGTTTATGGTTATATAAAAATAAAATGTTTGAATCTTTAAAGGCGGATAATGAAGAAAATAAGATAAATATACCTGTTGTAGGCATTCATTGTGAATCAATTCAGAAACTGATTAACATAATTTATAAACTGAATTATAATTTTAAATCAGACGGGTACTATTGTGAATCATTTTTGGAAATGTCTCAGGCAGAATTACTTGGTTTTAATGTTATTCCCAATTTGAATATTAAGCAATTTTTATGTAAAAGCAGTAATTTTTTTAACTGTAATATAATTATAATAGGTTTTAGTAATTTGAACCTGATTGAAAAATTTAACGACTTTGACGTTATTATATGTCAGGATAAATACAAGAAAGAATTATCTTTAATAAATAATGATACTGTATATATTGATTGTAAAGATGATATGTATAAAAAGCTAATATCAATTTTAGAATGATTAAAAAGGGAGAAGTAGAATTATGGAAAATAAACCGTTTGTTCATATGTTGAAAACACCGCTTGCAAAATATGCTTTTGATGTAAATACAAATCAACTTATCCAGGTGAATGAAGAGTTATATGATTATTTAAAAAAATCAAGCGACGCTTCGATAAGCAGTGCAGCTAAAAAGCAGCTGGACTTTTTAACGTCTCACGGATATCTTTCTAGTAAACACCCCAAAAAAATGAAACATTATCAGAGCGATTTGCTTGAATATCAGTTGAATGAAAATGTTGCACAAGTCACGCTTCAGGTAACTCAGCAATGTAATTTCAGGTGTTCTTACTGTCCTTATACTACTGCTGAATTTGATGTTCAAAGAAAACATAATTCTAATACAATGTCTTATGAGACGGCAAAAGCCGCCGTAGATTTCTTTGCGGAGCATTCTGCTAATCAGAACGACGTTTGTGTTGGGTTTTACGGCGGAGAACCTCTTTTAGAGTATGATTTGATAAAAGCAATGGTTGAATATTCAGAGAAAATATTCAAGGGAAAAAATCTGACATTTACTGTGACTACAAATGGTTCTCTTTTTACACCTGAAAATGTGAAGTTTTTTAACGAGCATAATTTCAATGTAATGATTAGTCTGGACGGTCCTCCGGAAGTACATGACAGATCAAGAAAATTTGCTGCAACTGGTATGGGTACATTTTCAGTAATAGCTAAAAATATACAAATGATAAAGGAAGATTTTCCGGAATTTTTTAATAAAATTTCATTTAATATTGTTATTGATCCGAGGTATTCATGTAACGATCTGCATGAAATGTTTAATAACAGTGAACTGTTTTCAGATTCCAATATTCGTTCAACCTTAATTGAGGATTTCTTTTCATATGAAAAAGTTATTTCTGATGAGGTTTACGATATTGAGCAAAATATACATGAATTCAAAGCATATTTATCCGAATTAGGCAAATACCCTAAGGAAAAGGTTTCTAAGATAGCTTACAATAATCTGCATCAAAATATAGCAAGACTTAATATGTCAATGCAGCCTCAAAAAACTCTATTGGATACTATGTCCCATAGCGGACCTTGTATTCCGGGGCAAAGAAGATTGTTTATCGATGTAAATGGTAATTTTTTCCCCTGCGAAAGAGTAAGCGAAACTTCCGATGCGATGAAAATAGGCGATTTAAAAAATGGATTTGACTTTGAAAATGCAAGAAAAATTCTTAATGTTGCAGATTTAACAGAAAAGCAGTGCTGTAATTGCTTTGCAATACGTCATTGCACCACATGTGCAAAATATTGCGATAATAACGGTGAATTGTCTGCGGAACTGAAGTTGTCAAATTGTAAAAACGTTCGTTTCAATGCAGAGGAGACATTTAAAAATTATTTGATATTAAAAGAATTAAAAAGTGTGTGAGGAAAGTATAAAATGAAATGCGAAAAAATTGGTATATATCCGTTTAATAATGACTGTAATGTATTTTTACAATATAGTGATTTAATATCTTCTGATTATAGAATTTGTGAATTAGCTTCATTAATCGGTTGGGGATTAACCGATAAAAAAGTACAATTGTATTCTAAAGATTATCAAATCAAATCGTCATTGCAGGAATTTGAGCAAACTGTGGATTCACTGTTTGTACCTGAATTTGACGTTTCTGAACAAGTTGAAAATATTATTGTAAATGAAATAGTAAATTATATTCCTAAAATAAGTAAAATAATGTGTTTTGCAAAGCTTACCGATAATAATTTACATAGGTTGAAATCAGAATGTAACGAATCGGGTAAATGTGTGTTGTATTACGCTTATGAAAATAATAAAATTGATGATAATAAACCATATTTAAAAAATGATGAGGTATATCTTGAACAGATCGATATACCTATAATAGCAGTAGCGGGAATGTGGGAAAATACCGATAAATTTACAACATCAATGGTTTTAAGAGATAAGTTTTTAAAGGAAGGTTATAAGGTTACACAGATAGGTTCAAGAAAATATTGTGAATTATTTGGATTTCATTCATTTCCGGATTTTATGCTGAATCCAGAAATTTCGGAAAATAAAAAACCGCTGTTGTTTAATCGGTACATTAAAAACTTAGCTGAAAATGAAAAGCCTGATGTTATAATTATCGGAGTTCCCGGCTCAATACAATCTTTCAATGAAAAGCATACGAATCATTTCGGGATTTTGCCGTATTTGGTATTTCAGTCAGTATTGGTAGACTTTCTGGTAATGTGTACTTTCTATGAAAGTTCTTCTCCGGAATTTCTTGAGGAAGTATTTAATTTGTGTAAATACAGATTGTCATGTGAGGTTGATGTGTATCATATGTCCAATTTATTCTTTGATATGGACGAAATATTAGAAAAAGGTTTGATATTTACCAATAAATTGCCGCTTGAAATGGTTGAAAGAACTATAGAAGAAAAATACAGTGAAAGCAGATTGCCTGTTATTAATATACATCAAAAGGATTCTGCGGATAAATTATATAATATGATACTTGATAAGCTTTCAAATGATGTAAAAATTATGATATGAGGTGAAAAAATGCCGGTACAGGAAAAAAATTTGTTGAAAACGGAACAGATCAGCCAGTCGATCTTTGAAATTTTGGAAAATAATTTTGATTTGAAACTTGATAAAAATAATAAAAACATTAAGGATCAGAATTTTTTTGGTAAAATTATAAAGTTTAAAGCAAGAGATTTGGTGTATTTGATTTATTTACTTGAAAAGAAATATGATATTGTTTTTAGTGAAGATGACATAGATAATGTGTCTATGTATACAATTAACGGTTTATCTGAGATAGTTTCAGAACACTTAAATTAAATTGCTGCTCAAATGAGTACATATTCTCATTTTTGCATATATGGGCCCAAAAAATAATACTTTTAGAAAGGAGGGAAAATGTTATGAAAAAGCTAGTTAAGGCTAATACCGGCAGAAAAGACAGTGTAGAAGCTTATGCTTGCAGTTGTACTTGCAGTTGTCCATGTTCCGGAGGTGCAAACAAGGTTACTCAAGCAGTATCCAATAGTTCTACAAGAGCACAGAGACCTAATAATAAGTAATTGCGTTATTAAAGTATGTCATTAGGAGGAAAATACAATGAAAAAGCTAGTTAAGGCTAATACCAACAGAAAAGACAGTATTGAAGCTTATGGTTGCACTTGTACTTGTCCATGCTATGGCAGTACAAACAAAGTTACTCAAGCAGTAGGCAATAGCGCTTCAAAGGCAATTAAGTAATTATTTTATTCAAAAATGTTATTAGGAGGAAAATGCTATGAGAAAGCTGATTAAGGCTAATAACAGCAGCACAAACAGCATACAAGCTTATGGTTGCGGATGCTCTTGTTCTTGTGTTTGCATAGGCAATACTAGGGTAACACAGACTGCAAGTAAGAGTGCAAATAGTAATGCTAAAGCATCAGCTCCAAACTTTAAGTAATTATTTAGGCGTCTATTAAAGTATAAGAAGCAATCTGTAAAAAGATTGCTTCTTATAATCAATTAATAAATAATTAACAAAAAGTTCTTATTTTATTTACAAAAATAATGCAATAATTATCGATTTGGAATCGTTATATATATAGTAAGTGAAAATATAAAGAGATAGATATATGTATTATAATGCTTTTGGTAGGATTTTCCAAGGTTAAATACTTAATTTATCTGAATATTATCTGACAAATGAAAGGAGTCAGCTTATATGAAAAATAAGTTTAATACTATGTTCAGACGATTTGCAGCTTTGACGTCAGCAGCCGTTATGTTAACAGCAGCCGGAACAGGCTGTTCCGGTAAAGATAAGGTCACTATTCAGGAACCGACAGATAAATTGGTGATTTATTCAGGACCTGAAGTTGATAAGGCTTTAAAAGCGGCATTAAGCAGTTTTAAGAATTTATATCCAAATGTGGAAGTAGAATACAAAGAATTCGGTACTTTTGCTGATCCGGAAGCTGAATCAAATTATTTGGAAACAATAAAAAATGAATTATCTTCCGGTAAGGGACCTGATTTGATTCTCATGCACAGTTCAGAATATGATGATATTTATCGTATGATGAAAAGTGAAAGTTTTCAGGATTTAAATCCTTTACTGGAAAATGATGAATCTTTTGATAAAGGACTATACAATGAAACAGTATTCGATTCCGGAGTTTTTGAAGGCAAACGCTACTTTATTCCTATATCATATAGTATGCGTGTTCTGTTAACCTCACAGGAAGCGCTGGAGGCAGAAAATATTACTGTTGATGATAATTTAAGTTTTGATGATTTTTCTAATATAATGACAAATTATGTAGATAAATATGAAAGCAATACGGATAAAACTTTTTTTACTTTGGAAGGTATGAAGCTGGAAACATTTTTTCCATGGAATGGCATGAATCTTTTAGATTATGAAAAAAAGAAAGTTTTGATCGATAATGATGACTTCAAGAAAACCATGGAGTTATATAAAAAATATTATAATATGGATAACAGGGAGCAGGAATCAGTACTTTCAACATATCAAGGTGACGGTGCTGTTATGATCAACAGCGGCAGCTGCTTATTTGAATCCGGTATATTAGGTGGGGTGTCAAAGGCTTTAGAAGTTTATTCAGCCTTGTTGACTGATAAAACGCCGGTGCTTAGCCGTTTTCCGTCAATAAACGATAAAAATGTGGCTACGCCTAAGTATATGGCTGCTATCAGAAGCGGCAGTCCTAATCAGGCAAATGCTTATTCATTTATAAAGATTCTTTTATCTGAAGATTATCAGAATAAAAATGCTGTTTTTAGCGAAGCATGTTTAGAGATTCCCGTACTGAAATCAGCTTTGGAAAATGGTATTGACAGTTGGAATAAAAAATTCGGAGGGCAAAAAGATACTGAACACGGAGTAACATTAACAGCCCTTTCTGATGCTGATAAGGATAAGTTTATTGATATTTACAGTAATGTAGACGCATGTGAATTGTATAACAATAATTTGATAAATTTCGTATGGGAAGCAATGGAACCTTATTTTAAAGGCGAAAAATCATACGATGAATGTCAGAAAAATTTATATAATAAATTAGAGCTTTATATAAATGAATAAAATTACAGCTGAAAAAACAGTATATTTATTTGTATTTTATATAAAGTATTCCAGACTTTGAAAGATTGGAGTTGTATATGAATGAATAAATTAATGTCAGCTCGTAATAAAAAAACTAAATTAGCAAAAAAAGATGCAGTTACCGGATTTATATTTTCTTTACCGTCTGTTTCCGGAATGCTTGTATTCTTTTTAATACCGTTTATAATATGTATAGTATTATCATTGACTGATAATATAAACAGTATGAATTTTGTGGGTATAGATAATTATGTTGATATAATATCCAGCCAGACCTTTAGATTAGCTGCGTGGAATACGTTGAAATTTATTTTGGTATCCGTACCTTTGATCATGGTTTTTTCATTTTTAATCGCATCACTGCTGTATCAGAAATTAAAAGGATTTGAATTTTTCAGATCAGTATTTGTATTTCCGTTGGTACTTCCGGTTTCTTCAGTCATATTATTTTTTCAAATGATCTTTGCTGAAAAGGGATTAGCTAACGATGTTCTTTCTTTAATGGGATTACCTGTTAAGGATTGGCTTAATTCTTCAGCTTCTTTTATAGTTCTTGTAATCTTATATGTCTGGAAAAACTGCGGATATAATATTATTCTTTTTCTGGCTGCATTAAATTCTATACCTAAAGCGTATTATGAGGTTGCAGATTTGGATTCTACCAGCAGACTCAAAAAGCTTATAAACATAACGTTACCAATGATTTCTCCGCACTTGTTTTTTATTTTGGTAATATCAATTATAAATACTTTTAAATCTTTTAAAGAGGCATATATTTTGTGCGGTGATTATCCTCATAAAAGTATCTATATGATCCAGCATTTTATGAATAATAATTTTCAAAATCTGAATTATACCCGATTATCTGTAGGATCTATTCTTGTTTTTATAATTATATTTATTATTATATTATTATTGTTTAAGTTCAAAAAAAGATTGGGAGATATTGAATATGGTTAAAAGATTCAGGTTTTCATATGGCAAAATTATTTCTTATATAATATTGAGCTTGTTATCGGTTGTAGTACTGATGCCGGTCGTTTTTATGATTTGCGGTTCTTTAATGGGGAAGTCGGAAATATTAAATAGTTTCGGAAATTTGATCACTAATGATAATACGGACAGCAACTTTCATATTATTCCGAATCAAATAACTTTAATGGGGTATGCAGATGTTTTTTTACTTGACCCATCTTATTTGATGAAATTCTGGATCTCAATTTTTATATCTGTTACAATCGTAGTCGGTCAGGTTATAATATCGTGTTTCAGTGCGTACGGTTTAGCCAAGTTTAATTTTCCATTTAAAAATGTAATATTTTATCTTGTAGTTATTTTGATGATGCTGCCTGTTCAGGTAACGTTAGTTCCAAATTACATATTGTTTGATAAGATAGGACTGATAGGATCTTATCTTTCTTTGATACTTCCCGGCATTTTCAGTACCTTTGGCGTATTTCTTCTGACGCAGGTGTTTTCTGCTATTCCTAATGATATGATTGAGGCAGCGAAAATTGATGGAGCAAATCATTTTCAGATATTAATTAGGATAATTATACCATGTTCCAAAACCGGAATAGCGTCTTTAATTATATTATGTTTTATAGATTCATGGAATATGATTGAACAGCCGTTGGCCTTTTTGAAAAATTACTTGAAATATCCGCTTTCAATATTCCTTTCACGTATAAATGATACTAAATTAGATATAGCTTTTGTGTGCGGAGTATTGGCAATTATTCCTGTTTTCATATTGTTTTTATTTTTTAAAGACGCTTTAATAAAAGGTGTTGAATATTCTAATATGAAATAATTGAATTATACTGTAGAGGTGAATGTTAATGGAACAAAAAAATAATAAAAAGTTTTTGATTCAAATATCTGTTATTGTATTGATTATATTGCTCTTGTGTACTTTTCTTTCAAAATCAATTTATAATATGTCTCTTCCATATGTAGAGGTAATAAATCCTGCTGCGGAAAAGCTTTCGGTGTCTTCAAGTGCAACCGGTGAGGTAATGGTTGATAGTCAGAAAATATGTTACAATGTTCCATTAAAAATAACGGAAGTTTATGTAAAGGAAAATGATGAAGTTAAAGCCGGAGACGTCCTCTTTGAAGTAGACAGCAAAGAATTCTCTATAAATATACAAAAGAAAGAACTTGAGGTTCAAAAAATTGAAGATCAGCTTGACCAATGGTTATCATATAAGGATCGTGCTAAACTTGAAGATGAATTGGAAATTGCCGAAGGAGAGCTTGAACTGTATAAAGAGCAGGTTCCTTATGATGGAAATGTTTATGCTGAAAATAATGGTATTATATCTGAAATAAAGGTAAACGCCGGAGATTTGACTAAGGAAGGCGATACCTTGGCGGAAATTACAGATGAAGCTCAAAGTATGTCTGTAAAATTTTCATTTGGTCAAACAGATGACGTACTGTGCAGAGTCGGAGATGAGGTACAGTTGACTTATATGGAAACTGCGTGGTATGAAGGTAAGCCGTCAACTGAAGAAAAAACTGTTAATACTACGGTTATTAAAAGAGAATATGATACTGAAAAAAAGCAGTATTTCTTTTATGCCGAGATAGATAACAGTAATAAAAAATTTTATGAGGGACAGAAAATAAAAGTCAATTATATTATTTCCTCGGATTTATATGAAAATGTTGTTCCTTTAAATGCAATTTCTAAAGATGAAAATAGAGATACTGTAGTTTATGTTTTACAGTCTAGAGACGGTTTGTTTGGTGAAGAATACTATGTAAAAAAAGTTAAAGTAGATCAGTTGGAAAAAAATAATGTGAAGTCGGCTATTAACGGCGATGATATAAGTGCTTATATTGAAGTCGTAGTATCATCGTCAAGAGCGCTTACCTCTGGGGAGACTGTGAGGGTAGTACGGTGATTATAACTAAGTATTCAAAGCTTAAATTATTTTTATACACAATAATTTTTGCACTTTTTATGTTTATGAGTATTTCAGTACGGCAGCAAGTAATATCAGCGCTGCCTGAGGCTGTAGAATATGTATCAAAAAATAATACGGACTATATAACGCTTTCTGAGATTAAACAAGCCGTTAATAATTCAGATGATATTATGACAGTAAATGTACAGAACCGTAAAAACGGAACAGCTGAGGCATACCATACTTCTCTTTTATCTGATAATGTCAATATTATACTTACTGATGAAAATTATCCTGAAATACATAATATAAATATGATAAAGGGCAATTTTTTTTCAGCAGTTATTTCAGAATCTGATGCAATAGTAATAAGCGACAGTCTGGCAAATTTGCTTTTTAAAAGTATAGATATTATTGGATGTCAAATGATATTGAATGGTGAAACCAAGACTATTTCCGGAGTCTATGAGAATAACGAAAGCTTTGTAAGTGATTTATCTTCTAATGGACTTGAAACAGTGTTTGTACCGGTATATTATCAAACTGATATTAATGATTCGACTAGAATTGAAAGCTTTTATGTCAAAGGAAATAACGGCTCAATCGGCAATAAGGAAATCCAAGAATTAGATGCACTCCTGAATAATAAGCTTGAATTATATAAACAAAATGATTTAAATTCTTCAAAAAAGTTATTGATGCAGCTTTTTAATATCATAATATTCGTTATAGGACTGATTGTGGTTGTAAAACTTTTTTCTGTAATTATTAAAAATATAAAAAAAATAGTAAATTATATTATAGCTGTCAAGGGTTTTGACAATGCAGTTCCGTCAGTAAATGTAAAATTATGCATACTCGGTACCATATTATGTATTGCTTTTATAATTCCTATAATAGTTTTGTGTACGTTTAAAATATACATACCCGAAGGTTTTATACCTGAACATGACCGTATATGCGATATTTCTTATTATTATGACTATATGTTGAATTTCGTTCAGGGAATAAGAACAGAGGATAGATGGAATTATTATCAGGAGTTAATACTGAGTTTTTATGTGATTTTATTTGTTTTGGGAATTAGTACAGTTATAATGTTTATAAAAACGTTTTTTATGTATATTAAATTTTTCCGTACATATGCGGAAGGCTTTAATGATTCGGTGCAAAAAACTTTAGTAAAGGATGAAAGGAATGAAAAATAAACCGGTTGTAGGAATTCTTTTGGATACAAGGGGCGATCCGCCATACATAAGCGTAGGGAAACTTTGGAAACAGTCTATTAACATACTACAGGAAAAATATTCAATAGAAGTTTTAGAAATTGATTCTTATAAAGTAGAAAACGATAGCAGATACAGAGAATTTGTTCAAAAAATTGATTTATTAATGGTCTTATCTCCCTATTATACTATAGACAGAACTGTGAAAAAGTTTCCGGTTGTTGCTTACGGTTTAGGATCAATGCAGAAAGGCGGTCATTGGCTTTATGACAACAAAGACAGTTTTAAAAGCTATGATTCGATTATATTAAATTCTACTGCTTGTCAGAGTATATTTGAAGAATTAGTTATGGATAATAGTTTGAAGTCATGTTTTATACCTTTTGGTGTGGATACGTCGATCTTTTATCCTAGACCAAATAAGTCGGAACTGCGAAAAAAGTATAATGTTCCGGAAAACGCTTTTATTATGCTGTACTGCGGTAGGATCAATTTACAGAAAAATCCCATGCTGCTTCTCAGTATACTTAGAGATATGGCAGATAAATATAAAAATTTATATTTAATGTTTATGGGTTCTTTTGATAATTTTTATATACCGGAATTTTCTGATAAACCGTCGCCAGATACTAAAAATGAATTTTATAAAATGGTTGAAGAGTTTAATCTGAATTCCAGAATTATAATGTTTGATACTCAGAATATTTCCCAAACTTATGCGGAAATGATTTGTTTGGCCGATATAGGTATTAATCTGACTACTTTAATAAGTGAAAATTTTGGTTATACTCCTGTTGAAATGCAAGCATGCGGTTTGCCTGTGATAGGTACTGATTGGGGCGGACTAAAGGATACTATTGTAGATAATGTAACCGGATTCAGTATTCAAACCGTTTTATCGAAAAACGGTGTGAGGATCAATTTAGAGCAAATTAAAAATAGGATAGAATTATTAATTAATAATCCTGAACTATTAAAACAAATGGGAGTTAATGCAAGGGAAAACGTTATAAATAATTATTCTTATACATTATTTGCTGACAGAATCCAAAATCTGATATCTGAAACATATAATGAATTTATATCCGGAAGCATGAATGAGTCGGAAATAAAACTGAATCCGATTATGAAAGAAATGTCTCATGATATAAAAAATAATTATGGAACTTCACGATGTGTAAGCTGGGAGTATCTTCATCCCGAAATAGATTTTGACCATTATGATTTGATCGTTTCAAAATGTGCAACAGGAAAAGCAGATGATATCCAATGGAATAAGGAGGATATTGTTTCTAAGGGATTTGACTGGTCGGTAATAAACGGCAAATTTAAATCATACGATCCGCGTTGGAATCAGTCGTTTGAATTAGTTGATTGGAGTTTAAACGACACGGAATTGAAATTTCTTGAATCAGTTGACAAGGGTCATACTATTGATGAGCTGATAAGTACATATAATCGTGAAAATACTTTTGAACTGTTGAATACTCTGACTTATAAAGGCTTGCTTATGCCGTTTAAAAAGGAAAATATGTATGTCACTGAATGAAACTGGTGCGTTTATAGTACCGCATTATAACGACGGAAACGAGATAGAACTTAAGTGGTTTGGAGAAGCTTTAAATAGTATAAAATTACAAACTGACAATGACTGGAAGATAATTGTAATTGACGACGCTTCAACATCTGAAAAAGCGATAAGCTTTCTGAAACAAATGAAAAAGTACTTTTCTGAAAAGATGGAGGTTATTTTTTTATCAGAAAATTTGGGCCCTGGCAATGCTCGTAATATCGGTATTAAGAGAGCTTTTGAATTGGGCTGCCCATTTGTTCTATACCTTGATCAAGATGATATTTCCCATCCTGAAAGACTTGAGGTTACAAGAAAAATATTTAACCGTCAACAGGAAGCCGGAGTAGTTTACAGTACATTTCAGGTAATTGATGATAATAGTGATATTGTACCAAAAAATAAAATTATACCGTCCATTCAGGAAATACTTGACAGTCATGTGAAAAATCCTCCTCAGGGGAAAAATGTATGGATAAGAATTGCAACCGAAACCGGATATGTTAATCTAACGTCGTCTACAAGCGTGCGTACTGATGCGGCATTAAGGTGTCCGTTTCCTATTGAAAGAGTTTCTGAGGACTATTATACATGGCTGACTTATTCTGCGTCAGGTTATCAATTCGTTTACACTCCTTTGATTCCCAGCGGGTATAGAATACCGCAAATTGTCAACGGTTCCAGATCAAGAAGTTCCTCGGGAGGAACGCATACGTTTAATATGATCAAGAGTATTATTGATATGAGAAGTATTCAGGCTGCTGCTGATATAGCTTATAAAAACGGAAGTTTTACAGATAAACAAATAAAAGAGATAAAGGTGAGATTCTGTTTAAAAAAATCAGAATCAATGGCAATAGACGGCGAAAAGGAAATCTCAGAAGATTATATTTACAGAGCAAGGGATATTGACAATGAATTGACTGAAAAATTATTAAAGGAAAAGGAAAGTATGTTTTATGGCGGTATTATTGACTAATTCAGTGGCAACAAATGGAATTAATAAGACTGTTCAGATGCTCAATCAGAATGTCTCTTCATTGGACGCTATTGAATCCGGAATCAGATTGGTGGAATCAGATCCTGAAGCGGGGTGGGTTGGATATGGAGGCCATCCCAATCTGCTTGGGACAGTAGAATTGGATGCAGGTATCATGGACGGTTTAACTCTTAATGCAGGAGCAGTTGGAGCGTTGTCCGGATATTTGCACCCTATTTCTGTTGCCAGAAATGTAATGGAAAAATTGCCTCATGTTTTTCTTGCCGGAAACGGCGCTGCTAAATTTGCTGAAGATTGCAATGCAGAAACCGGAGATAATCTTACTGTGCGTACTTGTAAGGACTGGAATGACTGGCTTAATAATAACCGTAATTTAAGTGAATCAAATAATTGGCCGGACGTAAGCCTGATCAGATTGTCAATGTTGACTGCGAATAATAAAACAGCAAAAGGTACTACAATTTTTCTTGCGCAGGATAATGACGGAAATTTTAGTGCCGGTTCAAGTTCAAGCGGTTGGAGCTTCAAATATCCCGGCAGACTTGGAGATTCGCCTGTTATTGGTTCCGGTATATATGCTGACAATAGATACGGAGCAGCTGCTTGTACCGGAATGGGGGAATTGACTTTAAGGTCTAATACTGCAAGGTCTGTTATTCTTTATCTAAAAATGAATATGACGTTAAAAGAAGCTTGTTATGAGGCATTAAATGATTTGAGAGCTATAAAAACCGATTTCAGAGGCGGAGTTACGATTTATGCTTTAGACGCAAAGGGAAATCGTTTTGTATTGTCTGTCAGGGCTTTGGATAAAGGATTGCCTGAATGCGATACTTATTATTGGTACTGGGATAATCAGTATGATGAGCCTGTCAAAATGAATGCGGTTATGGAAAATTGGTAGAAAGGGAGGATTGCTTTGAAAGATTATTTGAGTATGCATTATTATTATAATGATGATGGTACGGCAGATGAGATTGTGGATTCTCTTGGGGATTGTCTTGTTCAAAGCGCATATGTAATATTGAAAAATAAATATAATATGCGAAATGATTATTATAAGGCATTTTTAAATGAAACTACTGTTAGATTAAGTTTATATAATGATAACAGCATCGCTTGTTTTGCAACGATTGAAAATAATTTTAATAAAATGTTGTTTTCAATGAAAGAATATGAAGAAAATGAAAATACCGTTAATAAAGTCAGTGAAATTTTAAATTCAGGTGAAATACCGGTTATTAAAACCATTGTCGAAAGACTGCCCTATTCATCATTTTATAATGAAGCTTATAAGCTGAATCAGATCAGAACGCATCATGTATTTTTAATTGTTGGCGAAGATACAGATAATTTTTTCTTTATAGATAATCCCAGCGTAATATCGTATGGCAGATTTGAAGCATTTTCCGGTAATAAAGAAGTGGGCGTTTTACCTAAAAATATTTTGTATAATGCTACAAAGGATGTTAGTAGTATTTTTGTTTTTAATTTTAATATGGATACGATTGATAAATATATTAACAATCCGTTATTCGCTTTTGCAAATTCAAGAAATAATTATTTGAAGGAAAGTGAAACGGAAGATAATTTATTGCATTTTTTTGGAAAGCAGGCGTTGTTAAAGCTAAAAGAATTATTTGAAATGGAGTGTATTGATCTAGAGTCTGTAGCCCCTTCAAAAGACAGAAGTATGATTGTATATTTAAATTGGAAAATCTGGAATATAAAAGGACGCAGAAAATTGTTACGGCATTATTTAAATGAAAATAAGAGTAATGTTGGAGAAAAAGGTATGAAAATGATAAGAGTTCTTGATAATTCTATTACTCATTGGTTGTTATTGTACAGAGTTATATACAGAGATTATCTTAAGGGAAATTTAATTGTGGGAAATCAATATGTCAAATTGTTAAATGAAATTATTATATGTGAAGATGAAATATATGGGTTATTAGGTTCTTAAACCCTTTCAGATTAACATCAGCCCAATTAAAAAGCCAAGCGTTTAGGTTTGGCTTCAATTCGTGTTGCTAAACGCTGCGTTTTTGTTCTGTAATTTGCGGAGCAGGCTCTCTTATATAGGTAAATTTACGGCATTGTAATCATCAACAGATATACTAAATTTTTTTAGTGGCTTGAGAAATGAGACGAATTATGTTAAAATATAGTTTATATGATACTATTATGTTTTAATGGTAACTATTAATTTTATCTAAGGAGAGCGAACATATGAGTATAATAGGAAATTTATTATGGTTTATTTTGGGCGGAATTATAAGCGGGTTAAGTTGGATTTTGTCTGGGTGTCTATGGTGTATTACTATAATAGGTATTCCGATAGGTATACAGTGTTTTAAATTTGCTTCTATAGCATTTTTTCCGTTTGGAAAAGAAGTTGTCTATGGCGGAGGAGCAGTGTCGTTGATTGCAAATATATTCTGGCTGATATTAAGTGGAATTCCAATGGCTATCGGATATTTACTTTTAGGTATTTTATTGTCTATAACGATTATTGGCATTCCATTTGGAAAACAGATGTTTAAATTAGCAAAACTTTCTTTAATGCCATTTGGGGCTACTATACAACATATTTAAAATAGAGTAAAAATAATGGAGATTTATTATGCTCCATTATTTTTTTATTATAATTTTTCTTTATTTTACCAATATATATTAAGAATATATAGATGTATTATTGTAAATTAAATCTAAACAAGATGCTATTATGTGCAATGTGCCAAACGAAAACCTTTAATTATGAATCAAAGTACTTGAAAATTCGTGATTATGCACTAATTTGATTAAGGCGGAAGGCTTTTTCTTGACATTTTTAATATAACAGTTTATAATATAGATAAATTGATTTTTATTATTTGCTTTGTAGCAAAAATTAAACTTTAATTCCAGAAAGGAGAAAAAATGACTGACAAGGAATTGCGTAAGCTTAAACGTGCTGAATTGCTGGAAATTATGTTTTATCTCCAGGAGGAATTAAGCAATGTGAAGCAGGAAAATGAAAGCTTGAGGGTACGTGTTGATGAATTGACAAAGGCTGCTCTTAACTCAAAAACAGAATTATCTGAAGATTGTATGCAGGAAATAATTCACGCTGTGAAGAATGCTGCAGAAAGCTGCTTTGTAAACGGACAGCAGCACAATGCGTCCGGCAGCAGTGAATGTAAAAAGGTCGGAACGGAGCAGTGAGGCAGGCATGAACAGTGAGAAAATAAAGGATCTTCCTACGGCTGCACAGCTTGAATCTGAAATGAAGCGTATCAGATATAAAAGAGGATACTTAAAAACTTTGTATAATACAGTTGCTTCATTGCTTGTAGTAGCAGCGGTTGCAGTTTTGATATCAATGCTTTTTCTTCCGGTTCTTCGTGTTACAGGTGAAAGTATGTCTCCAACCCTGAATAATGACGAGCTTATAATATGCAATAAGCGAAGTAACTTTAAAAGCGGAGATATTGTGGCGTTTTATTTTAATAATAAAATTCTGCTTAAAAGAGTAATCGGAACTGCCGGTGACGTTATTGATATCAGCGAGGACGGTACGGTTTATGTCAACGGTGTGATCCTTGATGAACCGTATCTTAGTGAAAAAGCTTTTGGTGAGTGTGACATTGAATTGCCGTATCAGGTGCCTGATAACAGGGTTTTTGTTATGGGAGATCATCGTTCGGTTTCGATTGACAGTAGATCGTCTTCAGTTGGATGTATTGCAGATGAATATATTATTGGAAAGGTTATTTTGAGACTTTGGCCATGGGAATGTATCGGTATTGTTTAAAAGAATGTCTATTTTTTGATGATATTCAATGTATAGATAAAAAAGCATTTAAGGGGGGAGTAATTCGTGAAGGAATTTCAGTCGATAATTCTTAAGTTTGTGAAGAATCATGAAAGACATAAGAAATATCTAGCTTTTCTTATGGCTCTTTCAATTATGGTTTCTTTTGCAGTACCGTTCAGCTTAATAATGCCGGCGATCAGTATGACGGCGGAAGATGCTCAGTATGCAGATGACATGCCTACGATGTATTCTGCCAGCGGAAAAGAAAGTCATACTACTCGTCAGCATCCGCATGGTCCGGCGAGACCAAATATTGATAATCCTTATTTCACTGGTGTGGCAAATGAGATTCCTGGTGCGGATGCGGATGGTAATCCGTCAAAGGATTTTACAAATAATATTACATCAACATCAGTTTGGGTGGTAGATGCTGATAAAGATAAATATCAAATTGAGCAATCGGGTAATTCGGCAACTATAAAGGTACCTGAGGGATCAGATTATACGAGCGTAAACTTGAGATTTGAGTTGCAGTATACGATTTCAAGTACGGAAAACGGTGTAAATACCGTTACAAAAGAACGCCCTTGTATCTACTATCAGCTGCCGGACGGCGTTACGGTTCCTAGTGAATATTATGGAAATGATAAGATTGTTATTGATGATGGAGTTACAGCCGGTTATTTTTCTATCAATGAACAAGGATTGATAGTTATTCAGTTTTTGGATTCTTATATTGATGATAAAATTGCTCACAGTCCAAACTTCACCGGTACAATAACTTTTAATGGTACAGTATCTAGAGATAACGATGCGGACGGTGACCGTGTTATAACAATAGGCGATCTTACACTTGATGTTCAATTTCCGGACAAGAACTATTCTATTATAAAGTCCGGTTCTGTTAAGGCAGTTGATGAAACCGGAAAACCGTATATTGAATGGACCGTTTCTCTCTCTAGTTATTATAACCAATCATTGAACGGTTATAAACTTGTTGATGAAAAATTTAAGGATAGCGCTAATATTACAATTAACCCTTCAGGGCTGGGCAGCTTTGATGAAAGCGGAAACTTTGTATTTGATGCTGATCCGCCTCGTGACGAAAACGGAGACGCAACCGTAACATTTACTTATAAAGAATACATTGATGATATAAATGAAGATTATCAAAGCGGTAATCTGACAAAAGAAAATGAAGCTAAACTTCTGAGTCCTGATTCCAGTACGGAAGTGGCTAAGGATAAAAAGCCGGTTACTCTTTTAAAACCGAATATATATAAAAGTGGTAAACCGGACTATGATGTTACCGGAGCACATGATAAGACAGTTTATTGGAATATAGATGTATCGAGTCCATACGGAACTTCGCTTGAGGGTTATCAGGTTTCTGATGCTAAGTTTACCGATGCTCATAATTTAAAAGTGACCTCCGGCGGAAAAGATGTAGCCTTTGAATTACAAGGAAACACAATTGTGTTCGGAGATGCGGCTCCTAGCTCGGTCGTTATTACATATGAACAGGATATCACAGATGTTAGCAGCGGCGGTAACAACTATATTAATGTTGATAATACTGCAACGCTTCTTTATCCTAACGGAAATGAAGCCAATAAGGGTTCTACAAGTGTGAATTACAATTCTACTAATCCTTATAAACTTAATAAAAACGGTAGTCACAGTTATGATACAGGTTTAATTACTTGGACTGTAAACGCAACGCTTAATGACAGAAATAATAAAAAAATTACTTTGAACGGTTATGAACTGACAGACCCGTCTTTAGAGAATATTGATTTAAGTCAAATTAGTATTTCTTCAGCAAACTTTGGATATTCCGGTATGACGGCTGAGTATGACGCTCAAAATGATAAAATCATTTTATACGGTTATAACCGTGATACTAATAAAAATGATATTAAACATGCTGAAATAACTAAGAATGGCAGTACTCTTACAATTACTGAAGCTGCTCCTTTCTCGGAAGTTCAAGATGAAAGTAAAGTACTCGGAATACATGATATTACATTTACTTATACTACTGAGGTAAAAAATGCCGGTGATGACGGTACTGAAGTATTAACTAATGGCAGCGGTGAAAAAGTTATTAAAAACAGTGTCAGTGATAATCATGACAACAATGAAAACGGAGAAGTAACTATATCAACCAGAGAACAGCTTGTAAAAACACTTAAAAGCAATGCCAATGATATGGAATACGTCAGTGACATGACCGAGAATGAAGCAAAAATTTTGAAATGGGAATTGAATCTCATTCAGGATACAGGCTTTTCTTCCATTGATAACGATAAGGTTCTGGTAGATGTAATGAACGCTACAAACGGCGGTGATCATTACCTTAATATTGAAACGCAGAAAAACAATATTAAACTTTACGTTAAAAAAAGTGAGTCAGGTGAAGAAAAACTACTTACAGAAGGTTCTGATTATACTATTGAGTTTTATGATTCCTCCGGACAAAATGCCGATGCGATCACTGAAGGTCATGCAAAGCAGTTTAGAATTGAATTCAACAGCAATATAGATGACGAAGGCTATAAGTACATGCGTGTTGAATATGAAACTACTGCTGATGTTTCCGGAGTAAATAAGCCTGCTGAGGGTGAGTCCACTGAAAGCAAGTTCTCTAACAATGCAAGCTTTGGTAACAGTTCATCGGGAGATACTAATTATACATTTGAACTTCGTGATGACAGCATGGTCGAAAATGTAAGCATTTCAGTTAAAAAGAACTGGGTTAATGACAATAACGATTCCGAAAGACCTCAAAGTATAAAATATATGCTTCAGCGTAAGCTTGGAACGAACGGAGAATGGGAAACTATTTATAAGAATTCCGAAGGTAAATGGGTAGCCATTGATGATTCAGTTGATGAAAGCTCTTATATTCAGACGTTAACTCATGACGGCTACGGAAATTGGCACAATGCTTATACATGGAATGATTTACCTAAGGATACCGAGAACCATGATGAGCTTTACTATTATCGTGCGGTAGAAGTTGATGTTCCCGATGGATATAATGTATCATATTCTAATGAGAATGGTATTAATTCCGGTGAGTTTACAATTACGAATACTAAGAAAGCCTCCATTGAAAAAATTGCTTTAGATAAAAATGGAAATCCGTTGCAATCCAATGAGTTAGTATATAAGGATCTGCAAAAAACTACATACAACGGTACAGAATATTATGTATTTGGCTGGCAGATCAATTTGCCGAAGCAAGATGCCACAATAACGGATACTCTTTGTGAAGATTCTGTTTTGTTGGAGGGATATGATTTAGGTGAAACAAATACTTGGGGGCACTCAGTAAAATACCCCCGTATTTATACTGCCGACGGCTCTTCTTGGACTTTAGAAAAGAATAAACAGAGCGGTGAAACTTATACATATTCAGGTAATACGGTCGAATTCAAAGTTCTTGCTAATAACTCAAAAGTTGTTTACTATACCGGTATTCCGGTAAGTACATTTGATAGTTCATATAATGAGTCTAAGAGTTATCGTGTTGATAATACCGTTATCTATGACGGCGACAGTCAAACAGTTAGTGTTAATGTTGTTGAAAAAACAATTGGTGGTCCGGATATTTCTGATGCAGGTCTTTTAGGTAAGTCTGTAAATGACGAAGCCGGCACTAATAAAGATAACAACATATACGTAAACGGCGGTGTAGTAAAATATGTTGTCTATGTAAATCCGGAGGGCAAAAAACTTTCAAATACTGATGAATACGATTTGACAGACTCATTTATGTTTGATAGTTATGCCGGTCTTTCGGCAGAGGAGATCATGGAAAAACTCTCCGCAAGACTTGATAATATTACTGTAGAAGAAGTAAATGCCGATTGGGATGAGAATGGAAATGTAACAGGCGCAACTGTCATACGTCCTCTTAACAATGGTGAATACAGATATACAGTAGATTATAATAATGCGTCAACAGAGTTAGTTCCGCTAAATCTTGCCTGCAATTATTGGGACACAACTTTGCAGATAGCTGATGCTGATAATGGTTGGCAGACTATTAATGATGATGTGTCTATAGAACTGTTAATCAGTGGTACGGCAAATAAAACAGGATATTATTTAATTGATGGAAATAAAGTAACCCTTGATTTTGATTCAAGCGGACATGCAACATATGTTTGGAAAGGTAAGGTTGAATCAAACTATGCTAAACAACTTACCATAAAAGAACAGAAAATAAACGATTCCGGTGAATGGGTTGATTTGGCATGGAATGATGAGAAAACTTTACAGGGCATTTCGATTCAGAGTGCAAGTTATGAAAAAATAACAAGTTTCTCTGCTGCACAAATTAATCTTACTGTTCCTGATGAAACGGCTCTTAAAATTACTTATTCATATAAGCTTTCAAAAGATGGTATAGACCTTGGTACCAGAATTGATGGTGTTGCATGGGGCGGAAACGATGTATTTACTGCTTCAAATTCAATTTCATTGAATACTGGTAATGCTCAGGCAACTGATTCGACTGATGATCAGTCATTTATTGTAAACAGTACTGCTGCAACAGTTACAACAGGTAATTTACCGCAGATTGTTAAATATGATGTAAATGATTATAGTTTACAGTTGAATGCCGGCTTCTTGATTGCAAAATATGAAGGAGATAATAATTGGAATTATGCTGTTAAAGATCAATGGCAGAAATATGACAGTGGAGAATGGATCGATATTGACGAAAAGGATGCGCAATCCACTGATAATATCATGCACTCTCTTACATTTGATGCATTGGCTGAAGGAAATCAAGTTCCTGATGGAGCTGTAACAATCAACATTAAGGGAGAACCTTATAAGGTGGATTTAAATGACGGTGATTTTTATAAGATTATAGAAATAGTTCCGCCTGATGGATATGAGGGTTCTAATCTTACTTTTACTGATGAATATCCTGATTTGAAATCATTATTGATCGCGTATGCCAAAAATCCGGACAGTTTTAAGGACAGTGATTATTATAATTTCTTAAAGAACTTCGTTTCCACTCACTATATTGAATATGGAACGAAAAAACTTTCACAATATCCGGATGGTGTTACATCGGGAAATCTGATTAAAGTAAGTACGGGTGGTTCTGTTAATATTTACGATAATCAATTAATTAATGTTAAATCCGAGAAAACGTGGGATAGAGAAGATCACTATAGGTCTAAGGTAAAAGTAGAACTTTTATGGTCTTACACAAAATCTCCTACGGGCATACCGATTGATGCAAAGCAAGCAAATGCTGAATCATTGGGACTTCTTGACAGCAGCTTTAGCTATGAAAAAGAAATATTATCCAATGAATCCGCTATATGGGAGGATTTGCCCAGTGGTATAAACGGCAGACCAATTTACTACTATGTGAAGGAAACCGGTTATACGCTTGATTATACTACAGGAAATGCAGGTTGGTATAATCTTCAGTCTGATGGTACTTATAAGAATGAATCCGGAGAGATCGGATCATATAAACCGATCTACATCGGAAATGCTTTGAATAAGGGCGATAAAGACAGTGATGACTCTACCGGAACAGTTTCTATTAACAATACAGAAGGTCTGACTGTTAAGAAACTATGGGTTTATTCAAACGGTACTCCAATGGAAGCGGAAAGTATTCCTTTAGACAAGATAACTTATAAGCTTTATGGAATAACCCAAAATTCACAGCAAGTTGAGTTATACACCGGTACTTTGACACCTGATGGAAATTGGAAAGAGGTTGTTCCATCTGAATATCTCAAGGATGAGTATGTTTCATATAGAGTGGAGGAATATCTTGAAGATCTGACAGCTGAAGAAAAATTACAACTGTATGGATATAAAATCAGTTGTACGGGTGTATCAAACGGAAACACTGGTGAGTTTACCATTACCAATAAAAACAATACGCCTTCAGAAATTGAAGTTAATGTTGAAAAGGAATGGGGAGACGGAAACGAACTGCATCAATTGGATAGTATTAAGATAAAGCTTTATAAATCGTCCAGAAGTTTGTCTGATAAGGAAATTGAAGCGTTATCGAAAGGTACATTGCCATCTGATAATACAGTTTCTGCTGTGGAAAATGGCGAAGTGACACTGTATGCAGGAAATCAGTGGAAACATACATGGAGCGATTTAGCTTACAAAGATGAAAATGTCAGCAGGTATTTTTACTATCCTGTTGAAATTGATATGACGGTTTCGGATACTTCAAAACAATATACACCGTCATATGCTAGGGCTGATAAAGCTGCAACGCAGAGTGTTAAAATCCGTAATACGGTTCCCGGCGGTCTTACTGTAAATAAGAGTTGGGTCAATGACAAAGGTGAAGAAATTACCAATGGACTGCCTGAAGAAATCGTTGTAGAGTTATATAAACGTCTGCAAGGCAGTGCAAGTTCCGGTGGTGACGATACATCTTCAAAGAATTTACCATCAAGTTTGAAAGTCATATCAGTAGGCGATTCAATTACCGATGGATTTTGGACATCGTCAGATGACTATCCTCATAGATTAGAAAGCTTATTGAAGAATGATGGTGTAATTCAAGAGGTAGGTAATTACGGTATTAGCGGTCAGGTTGTTTCGGAGATTTCATCTCGTATAAGTAAACAAGGCTCAGGTAAATGGAGCCAAGGCGTTGACTATATTGATACCAATGTAATGTGTATAATTGCAGGTACTAACGATATAAATAAAGGCAACTGGGAACTTTATGGAGAAGATAATACAGAAAGAAAAGCAAAAATGAAAGCGGCTGTAAAGCAAATGATTCAGACTGCTTATCAAAACGCTAATACATCTGATTTTGTTGTACTCTTAGGTTGTGTTCCATATGAAGATTTTGTTAATTCTGACGGTTCGGTAGAAATAAATATCAACTATTGCAGTGCTCATACTGCATTGGCTAAATCAGTTGGCGTTAGTTGGGTAGATGCTTCTATGGGTGCAGAAAAAGCACAGGAATTTGAAAATGGAATCAACAAAATGATTGATTCTTATAATGACATGCTGAAAGAAGTCGTAAGTGAACTGCAACAAGACGAAGCTACAAAAACAATAAAATTTGTTGATGCTTATGCTAAAAAAATTAAGGATAATGAGTTATTATATGATGGAGTACATCCGGATTCTAATGGTTATGTTGAGATAGCAAACGCTTTTTATGATGCAATAAATGTTTATTATGGTGTTACAAGTTCTACAACGTCAACCAATGCTCCGGTAAACATCGATGATTGTCCGACTGATTTGACAGAATCAGAAAAGGTTGGAGAATATACAATTACCCCTGATGAAAATGGTAATTGGTCTCTGACTATCAGCGATCTGGAAAAATCAGACGGAAAAAATGATTACGTTTACTACATTAAGGAAAAGCCTGTCAACGGATGGGATACAAGCTATAAGGCGAATGGTCAGATAATCAGTGATGAGGATATGTCACCGATTACCTTAATCAACACAAAGGTTACAGAATCCTTAGACATTACGGTTAAGAAAAAATGGAATGATGGAAACGGTAATGGTCGACCGGATAGTTTGACATTGCAGCTACAGCAAAAGCTTGGTGAGAATGGTGATTGGAACAATTATGATTATCCAACTCCGTCTCCTGATCCTGAATGGACATATTCTTATGCTGATCTACCTTCTGAAAATGATTCCGGAGAAAAATATTATTACAGAGTTGTGGAAGTCGTTCCTGATGGATATGTTCTGACTTCTGAAGTTAATAATGACGGAATTTCTATTGACAGTGAGGATAAGACTATTGAGCTGACCAATACCATTACCCTTAGTATGATAATCAAAAAGGAATGGGCAGACGGTCAAAATCACGAAGCAGATTCAGTTACGGTTAATATTCATCGGTCAACAAATCCGAGTGATGCGCCAATAGTAACTACCATTTCTGCTGATACTCAAACTACCAGCACTACTAAAAATACAACTACGACAACTACTGTTAAAACTGTACCATCAACAACAACATCTACGTCAATGTCAACTACGACTTCTGTAATTACAACTACTATTACTACCACAACAACTAACGGCGGTGGAGGAGATGTCAAAACCGGAACTGTAAGTGCTGGAGAAACTCTTTACATTAAAGATGATATGTCAGATGTGTTAGTGGATAGTATTGTTTTAGAAATAATAAATATGAATCTTTACACTCAAAATTGGGTTAAAGTATCTAGTACTACAAATGAGTGGTTTGGTGATTTTTATATTAAAAATTATGGTTCTTTAGAAAGTACCAATCCTAATTCAAGTAACTTTGAAGTTGCTATGGAAAATTCTAAAATAATAATAAGTAATTTTAAAGGAAGTATTAATAGAATTACATTTGATAATGGCGGAGATGTGAAATTAAATTACACAATTAATTACGCTTCTTCCAACACATATTCACTTCGCAGATCTGCTTCTTTCTATAGCAGCAGAGCAAATGACGCTTTAGTCGGCGAAGCTGAATGGACTGGAAATACAACCTCAATTACGCTGAAATTCACTGATAATTGGGAAAAACTTTTTACAAACCTCCCTGCCTATGATGAAGAGGGAAATCCTTACTACTATTGGGTAGAGGAAGATGAAAAGAGTGCGGCTGGCTTTGAAGTCTCCTATAAATATGATGACGGCGATAATGATACAGATTTCTGCATCAACGCAATAAATCCGGGAGATAATCCAACTGCAACAATCAGAAACAAAGTAGTTAATACTTCTGTTACCATGCCTTCTACCGGCGGAAAAGGAACAACATGGTATTATATCACGGGCACAGTAATTTTGCTGAGTTCGTCCGCTGCTTACTATCTTATCAAACGGCGATGGAAACATGCCGCAAAATAAACAAACGCTAGTGGGATCTGCGGCATGAGTACATATCGTGCTCACCGCAGTACCACAAAAAAATAAAATTATATGATCGGAGATTTATTATGAAAAAATTCAAGAAACTCAATGCTGTTATCACAGCAACTTTAATGGCAGCCGCTCTTTCTGTTCCAATGGCTTCTTCACTTTCTGTATCAGCAGCTACCGGTGATAATTCAATCACAGTTAATGCTGGTAATGACAAGATGACACATAGTGATGTAGCAGCATATCAGGTATTTGCAGGTACATATAACGATACAGACTCAAACTTGACTATTACCGGTTGGGGTGATGGCATCAATGTAACTGCTTTCATTACAGCTATTAAAGCTGATGCAACAATCGGAAGTTCATTTGCTGGTGAGATAACAAATGATGCAGCAGGTGCACAGGCAGTAGCTGACATTGTTGGCAAATGGACTGACAATTCAGATGAAGCAAATGCATTTGCTAAATTGGCAGTTGCAAACGCTGCAACAAAGTCCGGTACATATAGTAATGGTGTAATCAGCGGCATCGCTGACGGTTACTATGTAATGGCTGACGAGTCAGCAGCTACTGCTACAGATCCAACAGGCTCTGCTTTTACTCTTGGTCTTTTACAGGTAGTTGGCGGAGAGAATGTAGAAGTAACTACTAAAATTGATTATCCTACTGTTGTAAAGAAAGTTCAGGAAGATGATAAAACAGATGATGGCGGTTATGGTGCAGGCTTCAATGACGTAGCTGACTGGGACGCTAATACAGATGTTCCATTTAAAATCATTGCTACAATGCCTTCAAATATTGATGAGTATGATCACTATTACATGAACTTTACAGATACGCTGGATGATACATTTGGAAATCCTGAGAATATCGTAGTTACTGCCGGTACTAAAACTTTAGTTAAAGACACTGATTACACAATTGCAGCTAATGGTAACGATATGAATATTGTTATCATGGATCTCAAGGGTGTTGATGGTCTCACAGTTAATGATAAAACAACTGTAACTGTTACATATACAGCTAAGTTAAATGTTAGTGGAGCTAACTTAGCAATAATAGGCCGTAACGGTCAGGAAAATAAGGTAAAGCTTGAATATTCAAACAATCCTAACAAAACAGGTGACGGTTCAAGTGCACCTGATGATACAGGTGAAACTCCTGAAGATAAGGTAATTGTTTTTACTTATGAACTTGACATTACTAAGATTGATGGAGCTACAAAAGCAACAATTGAAAATGCACAATTTAAACTTGGTAATGATAAAAATCAATGGGCAACAGTTAATGAAGACGGTTACTTTACAGGCTGGGTTGATAATGAAGCATCTGCAACTGTACTGAAGTCTGATGCTAATGGTATTTTCAAGGTTATCGGTCTTGATGACGGCAGCTACAAATTAAAGGAGCTTAATTGGTCAGAAGAATATAACATTCCTGAGACAGCATTTGAGGCAGTGATTGATGCTAATACATTGTTTACACAGGATGATTATGCTAATGCTTCGGCTGCTTTAATAGAATTAACAGGTAGCGTTAATGGTAAGGACGATACTGGCGCAAATGCAGATGATGGTATAGTAGCAGGAACCATCGAAAATAACAAGGGAACAACGTTACCATCAACTGGCGGTATTGGTACAACTCTCTTCTATGTAGGCGGTGGATGCGTAGTTGCTCTTGCAGGTGTAGCTCTCATTACAAAGAAGCGTATGAACAATCGTGAAGATTAATTTTAAGAAGTAAAATTTTGTTATAGCCTTAAATTCCTGCCAGTGAAGTTTTTTGCTGGCAGGCATTAGGGAGGGTTCCATGAGAAGAAAAAAGGCAAATGTGATTTCTACAATTGTATTAATAATAATCTTACTGGTGGGGCTCTCCGTAATGCTTTATCCGATAATCAGTAATTGGTGGAATTCCAAGGTTCAGACTCGTGCAATCGCAAATTATAATCGAGTCGTTTCTGAATTGGATGACAATGAAACCGAACGTATAATTGCCGAGGCACGTGATTATAATAACCAACTGGCACAGTTACAAGCTCCATTTTCACAGTACAATAAAATTTCCGGTTATGAAAATATTCTTGATATTTCGGATTCCGGAATTATGGGGTATATTTCAATTCCGGCTATTAAGGCAGAGTTCCCGATATATCATGGTACAGATGAAGAGGTTCTTAACATCGCTGCCGGACATTTACAGGGTTCTTCATTTCCGGTAGGAGGAAGTGATACTCATGCTGTTATTTCGGCACATAGAGGACTGCCTTCCGCTAAGCTTTTCAGTGATCTGGACAAAATGGTGGTTGGAGATACATTTACTGTTACTGTATTGGATGAAGTTCTGACTTATGAAGTGGAAGAGATTTTTATTGTTAAACCAAATGAAATGGAAAAACTTGCTATTATTCCAGGGGGAGATTATATAACGCTTATGACATGTACTCCTTATGGTATTAATACTCACAGATTACTGCTTCGTTCCCACAGAATAGATACAGTTTATAGTCAGAATTTTAAACTTACTTCCGATGCAGTTCAGGTAGATCCTATGCTTGTTGTTCCGGTTATTGCTGCACCATTGATTATCATTTTATTGATTTTCTGGATTTTCGGCGGAAAATTAAAAAAGAAAAAATCTATTATAAATAGAAATACATTATATAGGCTTCCAAGTCAAAAGGAGGAGGGTGATTAATATATGCATATGAAAATTTGCAGGAATTTTGGAGCTGCGTTATGTTTTGTTGGGGTAATATTATGGTTGATGGCAGGATTAATGCTGAGTGTTTCAGCAGATTCAGCCGCTAACAGTTTGACACTTATTTGTAAAACTGAAAAGGTAACCCTCACTGGTATGCATTGGGACTTATATCGAGTCGGTTCACGTAAGGGAGGCAATTTTGTTCTTGAGGGGGATTTTGCTAAGTATCCTGTTTCATTAGAGGATATGTCCTCGTCAGCTGTTACTGAGGCGGCGAAAACTTTGGAAAATTATGCAGTCCTTGATAAAATACCGGCTTTGGATCAGGGTGAAACCGGAAAAGACGGTTTATTAAGATTTGATAATCTGAATTCGGGATTGTATATGGTGTGCGGTAAAAATATTCAAGTTGGGGATACAATTTATATGCCGTCAGCAATTTTGATTGAAATTATGAAATCTGAAGATGGTAAAAATGTTGATTTGGACGCTTATCCAAAGTTATCAACAAAGACCGCTTCAGGAGAAAATTCAAAATATGCTGTAAAAAAGATTTGGGAAAATGATGAAAACGCTCTTGAAAATAGGACGGCTTCAATTAGTGTTGAAATTTATGGTGATGAAAAGTTATATGAAACTGTGACTCTTGATGAGTCTAATGATTGGACTTATCTGTGGATGGCAGAATCAGACATTGATTGGCGTGTAAAGGAAGTTAAAGTTCCTGAAAATTATACGGTGGTTTATAGTTCAAATGAAAAACAGTTTGCGATTGTGAATACTTACAGTGAGAAAACACCTAATCAAACTACTGTTTCAACTACAGTAGCTTCTGGTGGGTCTACAAGACCGACAGTTATAACTACAAATCCTTCAAACGGTTATTCGAATGTTACAAGTAACACTAATACAAAGCTTCCGCAAACCGGACAGCTTTGGTGGCCGGTTCCTATTATTGCATGTGGAGGAGTGATATTCATAACTGTAGGAGCACGTTTAAAATCAGGAAACAAGAGGGATAACTAATGAAAAAAATGCATGGACGCTTGTGCATTATGATTGGGGCAGCGTTGCTTTTAGCGGCGTTGTCCCTTGTTTTGTACAATTTAAATAAAGACAGTCAAGGCGGAAAAGCATCTCAGGAGCTTCTTGCAGAGTTAAAATTAGAAATGCCGCAAATTTCTAGTGATGACGAAAACTTATCAAATAATGATTTATTCAAAGAGTATGAAGATGATGAACCTGATCAGGATAACTTTATAGAGGTAAATGGAAGGATCTATGCAGGAGTAATTTATATTCCGTCCCTTCAATTGGAGCTTCCTGTACTCAGTGAATGGAGCTATGATAATTTGGATATTTCTCCATGTCGCTACTCAGGATCAGCTTTTAAAGGAAATCTTATAATTGCAGCGCACAATTATCGTTCCCATTTTGGCAGACTACAAGAGCTTGGAAGTGGAGATACTATTATTTTTACAGATGGTAAAGGAATTGTATATGAGTATGAAACTGTTCAGACTGAAACTGTCGATGGCAGAGACGTTGAAGCAATGGAGCTTGGTTCAGAGAATAATTGGGACTTGACATTATTTACATGTACTCTTAGTGGTCAAAGCCGAGTGACAGTGAGGGCAGTGCAGACAAATAATTGAAGAGGTACATATCAAATATAAAAACTGTCAACATAAAAGGTATGTTGACAGTTTGTTTTTAATATGAATTAGCCCGCAGAAGTATTATTACTTTTGCGGTTTTTTTGTTTTTGTCTTTTTTTGGCATTCAAGGCGTTATTTTGGCATTCAGGGTAAAAGTATTGATTTTTATATAATTATTTTGTATAATAAAAATATAAAAATAATTTATAGGATTATGATTATAAAAATGATAAATATTTTTTAGCTAATAGGGTAATCGGCTTATTTGCTGAATATTCTAGGGATTTTATTTACGAGTTATATTTAGAATGCTGATTATTAACTACGCATTATTCCCCAAAAAGCTAGATTTATGTTCGAATTATGTAAGGTATCTTGTGTTTCAGGATATGGTTTTTGAATTTTGGAATAGTATATATAATGATTTAGTAATAATGAATGCGATTAATGAAATCTTAAGTAGGTAGGTGTATTATGGAGAATTTTTTAACTAAACGCTATTATTTAAATTCAAATAATATGATGGATGATATTGTAGATTCTCTTGGAGATTGTTTAGTGCAAGCTGCATATCTGGTTTTAAAGAGTAAATATGGTTTGCGGCGGGATGATTATAAAGCATTTTTAAACGAAACTACAGTAAAATTGATTGTTGATTCAAATAATGATTTGATTTCTTTTGAAACAGTTGAAAACATGTTTGATAGGGAAGTTTTCTCTATTAATAGCAATTCGCAAACGAATCAAAATACAGTAGAAACGGTGTCGAGTGTTTTGAAAACAGGGGACATTCCGGCTATTGCAACGATTATAGAGAGATTTCCTTTTTCTGCTTTCTATGATATTAATTATAAATTAAATATAAGACGAACAGGACATGTTTTTATTATCGTTGGTGAGGATGAGGAGAATTTCTTTTATGTTGATAATCCTAGTGTAATATCATATAAGCAATATGTTGCTTATGAAAAAAATAGAGGGATCGGAATTATTTCAAAGAAGTTTTTTTATGAGGCAACTAAAGATTATTGCGATGTACTTACATTTAAGTTTAATAAGAATGTTATTGATTATTATACTAAGCATCCACAAGAAGCACTGATTAATTCAAAAGATAACTATTTTAAGAATGAAGTTTATTATGGTAACTTTATTGAATATTTTGGACGGAATGCTCTGATAAAATTGATTGAATTGTTTGAAACGGAAAAACTGCGCTTTGATGCCCTGGCTCCATCAGAAGACAGAGATATGATTACATATTTCAATTGGAAGTTATGGAATATAAAAGGTCGAAGAAATTTACAAAGATATTACTTGGAGCAAAATAATAATAACAATGCGTTAAAATTAATAAAATCATTAAAAGAATCAATAAAGCATTGGGATTTACTATATAAGATTTTATATAAAGATTACTTACAAGGTGCGGTTATTATGGGAAAAAAATATATTCCGGTTATTGAAAATGTTATTGCCGTTGAAGATGAACTACATGAAGCATTGGTGAAATATTTGAGTTTGGAAAGCTAAGGAGTTTTTGATAACAATTGAGAAGGGGAAGTGTCCTTGAAAATTATTAAAATTGAATTGACAAAAAACATAGATAAAAAAGAGTTTATTAAAAATATAGGTTTTGTTTCTGAGGTAATATTAGATTTTAGTGTAAAGAACAGTACTTTAATTGTAAAAGTTTCAGATAATGCAGATGAAAACCAAGTTGAGCATGATTTGAAATTATATGCAGAAAAGTTTATATTGCCGGATAAAGATAAAATAATTTATCATTATAATGATAGTACCAGGCATTATAATGATGTTTTTAATAAATACAAACAGTGTTTTCATGACTTTGGTTGCGGTAATATCGCATTAAGTGGAGCAGCAGAATTTTTATTTAGATTTTTTGACGAAAAATTTGAACGTATTGCAATGGAGCATAATGCACACTGTAAGGTATATCCAACGTTGCTTCCGGTAGATGCATATAAGAAAACGGGATATTTAAAGCATTCTCCGCAATATGCAATGTTTTGTTGCAGCACGTTTGAAGATATGAGTAATCTTGAAAATTTGGATAAAAATATTGATGCTTATAACTGGTCATCAGTGTTGAAAGATCCTAAACATGCGTTATCGCCGTCAGCTTGTTTTCATACATATTTAGAATATGAAAATATGACTTTAGATACAAATTCAGTAGTTACTTTTAATCAGAATGTATTTCGAAATGAAGGAAGATTCAATTATTCAGAGATTGGTAGATTAATGGGTTATCATGTAAGAGAAATTGTTATGATTGGTTCTGCTGATTTTGTTTCGAATATAAGAAAAAGAATTTTAGATACAGTGATTATTTTGCTGAAACAATGGAAAATGTGTGCGAAAGTTTGTGTTGCATTTGATCCATTTATAATACCTAAAATGCAAAAATTTAAAAAGATTCAGAAATCAGAAGAATTGAAGTATGAAATTAGATTGAATTGTTCTAATGAACATGAAATCTCTGTGGCTTCGTTTAATTTACATGGATCAGCTTTTACGTCACCTTTTAATATCAAAATTGCAAATATAGATAATACAGTTACAGGTTGTATTGGATTTGGATTAGAAAGATGGGTAATAGCGTTTATAAGTCAATTTGGTATAGATATAAATAATTGGCCTGATGAGATTAAAAATGCTTATAAAAAGGAGCAAAAAGATGAATAATAGTATATATGATATAGTTGCAAAAAATGTAAAACAAATTTTTGATGAAGAAAACATATCTGTTATTGTTACGTATGAAACCAAATTGGATAGAACTTCAGGTATAGATTCACTAAATTTATTAAAATTAACTTTGCGTATAGAGGAAGATTTAGGTATAAATCTAGATGATTATTTAAATCTTATTCATTCTGCCGGTACTGTAAGTGAATTGGTTTCCGTTATTGAAAAAGCAATAGAAGATTGATGTGCTCCTATTGCAGCAGCTATTAAAAGTGTTTTAACTCTAATTATAACGCCGCAAAGTTCGCTTTGATTTGGAACATTTCCGATGCTTCTCTGGGTACTGAAGAATTAGCACATTGATGATGGAATTAAAGATTAAGAATGATTTTGATAGTAAAAGGGGAATCATCATTTCTTGTTCGGTTATCATTTTTGCGTGTATAATAAATATTATTAATTATAACTTTAAGAAACTCATTTTTTATTTTTGGGTGTATATCTGGATTTTGGAGAGTATTTAAGGCATTTGACAATTGAACTATTTTTTCTTCATAATTAATAGAATTAGGAATTGATGTTTTTAGATTTTCAATTTCTGATGTGATTTTTTTGCGTTTTTCAGCTAATGCTGTATTACGCTTTATAAAAATGGCATTAGTATAAATTCCTTGTTCCAGCAATTCATATAATTTATCCTGCTGATTTTCTATAGTTTTAAGTTCTTTGATCAGACTTTCGAGAATGCCGTTTTGTATGGATTCAGATTGATTATCGCCGTTTGAAATTTTTATTTTAAAGTCATTAATATATTTTTTCAGTGCTATGATAACTTCACTTTCAAATTCGCTATACAATACCGATCTATTTTCACATCTTGGCTGATTGGGACATATAATTCTCGGTGATGATTTATTAAATTTTTTATAAACCATAGATTTACCACATTCACATTTTACAAGTCCTGCAAACGGGTTAACGATTTCATATTCTTTCTTTACTCTTGGATTTTGTCCGAAACGCTTTTGAGCTGCATTAAAAACTTCTTCTGAAATAAGTCCGTTGTGTTTTCCGTCAATAATTATCCATGAATCTGGAGTGGATTTTGGACGGGAACATACTATTTCGCCGTCTTTGTATGTTTTTACTGTTTTGCGCCAGTTCCAGCGTATTTTACCGATATATACGGGATTTCTTAAAATATCCCTAATAGTGGAATCTGACCAATAATTATTTTTTCTGGGTTTAATGCCAATAGAATTTAAATGATTTGCTATTTTTGATGTACCCATATTTTGATTTACAAACAAATCGAAAATCAATCTTACAACGTTTGATTCGTCATTTTCAACGAGAACATAGTTTTTATCAATTTTTTCTTTTGAGTACCCAAAAGGAGGAATAGAACCTATATAATTTCCTTCGCTGACAGATGCAAGGCGTCCTCTCATAAGAATTTCTTTGACGTATTCGAGATAGTCATTACCTCTCATTAATTCCATTTCAAAAAACTTACGGTCATATTTTTCCGATAAGTCATATGTTTTAGTAGGTGTATAAACCAGTGTGTTTGTATATTGAAAAGCTCTTATTATAGTACCGCAGTCGTGTAAGTCTCCTCTGCTGAGTCTTTGCGGTTCTATAACCAATACACCGGTAATTTGTTCGTTTTGAATACATTTAAGTAGTTTATTCATTAAGGGACGGTCTTTAATTGTTTCACCAGATACAATTTCTCTAAATATATTTTCTTCTGGAACAGCTTTTCCTATATTTTTTTCAGCGTATTCCTGCAAGATTTTCTCGTGCCTTGCCAATATTTCTTCAATGGTTTCATGTTCTCCGTCGGCTCTTGATTTTCTTAGGTACATTAAATATTTTTGCATAAATTCCTCCTTATTTTATTATTGATTGTGTTTTTTATAACGCTCTGTATATTTGCAGGGCGTTATTTTTATTGGGCATTAATGTAAATTTTATTGTTTATCTTGTACAAATAAAACTGTATTTTTTCGTGCCCAAAATTTACCGAGACGCATTTTTTTAGTTCTGTGCCAAAACTATTACAATTGAAAAAATGCCGAGTATAATAATAACTGTAATCGGATTCGACAAAAAATACGAAAGGCCGTGTTGCTATGATTTGCATTTTAATTAATAAAATTCCCCTCGTGAGAGGGGAGGTCTTAAGCATATGCAATTAGTACGAGGCTTAAAACAAATCACTGTGTGAACCGGTTCTTGTAAGATAAAGAATAAGTTCATTGTTATTGATTTCGTATATCAGAAGCCAGTCAGGTTGAATGTGACATTCCCGACAACCTTTAAAGTTACCTGACAATTCATGGTCTTTATTCTTTTCGGGGAGAGGAACTGCATTTGCAAGATTATTGATTATTTCTGTAAGAAGACTTAAATCTTTATGCTGTTTTTCCATTTTCTTTAAATCTTTTTTAAACTGAGAAGTTGGTTTTATGATATATTTCATTTCAGTAAGTCCCTCATCATATCATCGGCATTATCGTATGATTTGTAGTTGTCAGGATTTTTTTTCATGTCCTCAACTTCGGCAAGAGCCTTAAGCGTTTCCTCATTTGGCTCTTTGTATCTGCCAAATAACATCAAAAATGCATTTAACTGCTCTTCAGTCATTGAATCAATTACATTATATGCCATTTCTCTAATACTCATATAAAACAACTCCTTTCACTTATAATTATATATTATATATTAAAATATGTCAATCATTATTCTTCTGTTTTTCAACTTAGAATATAAAAAATCCCCCTCGTGAGAGGGGAGGTCTTAAGCATATGCAATTAGTACGAGGCTTAAAACAAATCACTGTGTGAACCGATTCTTGACAATGTCAGGATAAGTGAATCATTTTGAATTTTGTAAATCAATAGCCAGTCAGGTTGAATGTGACATTCTCTAAAACCTTTCCAATCACCTGTTAGTGCATGGTCTTTGTACTTTTCTGGAAGAGGTTGTTCATTTGCAAGCATATCCATTACAGTTTCCATATCGTGAATATTTAAATGGCGTTTTAATATTTTTTTATAATCTTTTTTAAAGGAATTATGGTATCTAATCGTCAGCATTTAAATCCTCCATTAGTTCAGCAACTGAATGGAATTCCCTGCTAAGATTTTTGTTATTATTAACATCGTTCATAACTGTTAGAGTTTCATTATTAGGTATATCACTAGAATTACTAAAGCCGTTTAGAAGCATTGCTAATCCTTGCAACTGTTCTTCACTTAATCCGTCAAGGATATGGTTTACATATTCTCTAGTACTCATATAAAACAACTCCTTTCACCTATAATTATATATTATATATTAAAATATGTCAATCATTATTCTCCTGTTTTTCAACTTAGAATATAAAAAATTCCCCCGACCAAGTCGGGGAGGAGGATCACTGTATTTAACTTTAGGATTTTTGTAGTTGGTAATCACAACATAATTCTTAGGTTAATCAGAGAGGAAATTTACTATTCATCTTCTGTAATTTCCGTGTTGTTGATTTCAGTTTGATTTATAATTAATCCTCCAATAAAGTCTACATATCCATTTTGTTGTTTTATTTTTATAAAGAATCGCCATATATCTTTCGTTATCTTTATAAAAAATATATGTAATCGGTACAATATCTTTTAGTATGTTTTTTACGATAAAAAATGCTTCAAGTCTTCTTCTGTAGTTATTATTTTGGAAACGCGAATTTTTTCTGGTTCTTCTTTATTATCTGATATTTCAATTTCTTGGTTTGGGTCTATTTCAACGTCATTGTTTTCAAGTGCAGTTTTAATTTTATCAAGATATTTTTTGTCAAATGTTTATTGCGGTCAAAAAAATTCTAGCGTTATTGAAAAATTTAAACCTTTAGTAAAAACGGCATTAAATCAATTTGTTACAGAAATGATGATTCATTCTTTCGGCTCTGTATGTTGCAGCTTGCATTGATATATCACAAACTTTTGCAATTTCTTCATGAGTGTGTAAGTTTAAGTCCCAGAGCACACAGGCAGGAGCAAGCATATTAATAGCAAATTTATCGGCTGCTTGTTCTTCTTCTGGACGGCAATCGCTTTCCGAACATGACAGGGGTTCATTGCCCAAATGTCCGAGTACAAAATGACCTAATTCGTGCATGATAGTGTAACGTTGCCTTTGAGGTATATTTTCTGAATTAAATATAATTGTTGCAACACCATTAATTTTTTTATTTTACCTGCATCACCATGAAGAACCTTATTATCAGCCTTTTTACATTGTAAATTATATAACTTTGCAATTTTGACTGGCTTAATTGGTAGTTCGGATATATTGCAATCGATTAAACACTGCCATGCTGAATTTCGTGTATTAGTATAAGTACCATATTTCATTTTTACCTTATTTTTTATAAACTTTCATCAGCATCTTGTAACAAAGCATCTTCCGCTTCATTTTCTTCTTTTGTTATATATTCAGTATGTGGTTTGATTTTTCCGTCTTTTGAACGTGCAGCTACCTGAACTTCGATTAATTCTGACTTATCTTTTTCAATACCTAACAGTGTATCAACCGCTGGTTGCATTTCGGGGTGATTGCGGTATGCATTAATAACCAATTGATCATGGTTATTAAGGTAAAATTCTTCTTTTTTTAAATAAACGGCATCTTTATTTACATCATAACCCATTAGCCATAGTGGATTTACATGAAGTTTATCGGCAATTATAGACATCACTATTTTTTTGGCTTTCGTGTTCCATTTAGTGTTCAATGCGTTCTTTATAAACTTCATTTTTACTGTTACGAGTATTCTGATTTACACCTAGAACAAATACTATTATCGCAAAAGAAAACGAAAGAATTTGTGAAGTAATTGTTACAATTAAGGTTGGCGTATCCATTTTAAATCCCTGCTTTCAATTTTATTATATTTAATTTTATCATAATACGAATGTTTTTGCAATAGAAACCAAATCAGCATAGGAGGTGAAAGATATGAAAATAACCATTGAAACAGAACCTAAAGAAATAGCCGACCTTATAGTTGCATTACAAGGTCAGCAAGATTCTAAATCATCATTCGTTCCGTGTGATAGTAGTGGCTATCCTTTTGAACACAGTCAATCCCAAGAAGATTCATTATCCAAAAATTGAATTATTAATAAAATCCCATTGTTTTTTGTTCAGCCAGCGTTGTTTATTATTTACAACTTCTATGACTAATAATCTATTGTTTGAATCAAGATAAGGCTTGATTTTTGCTTGAATATCGTCCGCACTTGAATAGTTGCTTTTTATCAAGTACGACGATTTCCAATAGGAACACCAAGCCGTCGAAGCTTCTTTGATAGCATCAATTACATCATCATAGTTTTGACCAGGGTTATTAAGGTCATATGTAATAAAGTAAACCATTATTATTTCCCCACCTTTTTCTATATATTATTTTTATTATAATTCAATTGGTGAAATATGTCAATAAAACGAAACTTAGTCGTTATAGGAGAAATTAAAAATGTACATAGGTGAATTATTTTCTAAGATTTTTGATGCAGCCAGTTAGGTACTTTTCTAAAAAAGTAAATTATCTTAATTAGGAAACAAGTACAAGTGGTGCTGAGTAGGATATAAAGAGGTGATAAATATGATTAAATATGAAAGCGAAAATGCAATAGTTGAGGTTCATTTTGCAAATATTACTGATTCCGAAAGGCAAATACGGCATAAGCAATTGGAGCAGGGACTAATAAAATATTATAAAAATGTTGTTGATTGTATTGGTAAATGGCCGGATGAAGATTGTACACAAGAAAGTAATTCTCAATTATAAAACCAAGGAGGACAGAAATGAATCAATTGAAGAAGAGGTCAGGGTATGAGGAAACAAGCGTTGCGTTTGACATATTAGGTCAACCGAAACGTAGCAGTAACCCAGATTACATACCTAGCGATGCAAAGTACAACGCACTGAGGGAAGTTTGCCCATGGTTGACAAATATGGGAAAACAAGTGAGAGTTGACAGAGCAGTTAAAAAATTTATTTAAGAAAAGAGGAATAAAAAATGAAAGGGTATAAAGGATTTGAGCCGGGGCTGATATGCCGAGGCAAACAGTACGCAGAAAATACAGTATTTGAGGAAGAAGAAGCAGAAATATACAGTTATGGAATGCATTTTTGTGAAAACCCGTTTGATGTATTGGATTATTATGGTTTCACAAATGATAATGGCGATTTCAATGAGTTTGCAGAGGTTGAAGCATTAGATGAAGTAAAAACTAATGATAACAGAAAATACTGCACTAAAAAACTGAAAATAGGTGCAAAGCTGTCAATATCAAAATTTATAAATGCCTGTGTTGATTTTGCTATAGAAAAAACATCAACATGTATTGCTGATAATAAAATAAGCAGCGGAGATTTTGCACAGATAGGCAGTAGCGGAGATTCTGCGCAGATAGGCAGTAGCGGATATTCTGCGCAGATAGGCAGCAGCGGAGATTTTGCACGGATAGGCAGCAGCGGAGATTCTGCAAAGATAGGCAGTAGTGGAGATTTTGCACAGATAGGCAGTAGCGGAGATTTTGCACAGATAGGCAGTAGTGGAGATTCTGCACGGATAGGCAGTAGCGGAGATTCTGCAAAGATAGGCAGCAGCGGAAATTCTGCGCAGATAGGCAGCAGCGGAGATTTTGCACGGATAGGCAGCAGCGGAGATTCTGCAAAGATAGGCAGTAGTGGAGATTTTGCACAGATAGGCAGCAGCGGAAAAGATTGCGTTATCTGCTGCGCCGGTCACAATTCAGTCGTGAAAGCCAAAAAAGGCAGCTGGATCACGCTGGCGGAATGGGAATATTCTGAGGAAAAGGAACGTTATATTCCAAAATGCGTAAAAACGGAATTTGTGGACGGCGAACGAATTAAGGAAGATACGTTATATAAACTGATAGACGGTGAGTTTGTTGAGGTATAAAAAAACCGCCCGCCCTGAGGCAACAGGGACAGGCAATAAAAAAATTTAAACAAATAAATGATAGCATGAAATAAAGGAAATGTCAAGGAGGAAAGGTCAAAAGTGTTAAAGAGAAAAGGAGTTATAAGATGATAAGACCTGAATATGCAGTTACAGCAGACGGCAGACAGCTTGATGCTACAACAATTACAGATAGTTACATAAAGGCTGTAAATATAAATAGAAGTATTATAGCGAACGCTCAGGTAGCACAGATATCTTTATATACAGTGTGCAAAGGATTGAAAGAAATGCGCGATGGTAAGCTATATAAAGAACTGGGGTATCAGAATTTTAAAGATTATTGTGAAAATGAAGTAGGAATGTCTTATGATATGTCACGCAAATATATTATGATTTTTGAAAATATTGACCCAAGTCAATATTTTGAGTCAATTGGAGTATCAAAACTATATCTTCTTTCGACTCTCTCAGAAGAAGAACGCACTGAAATTACTCAAACTACCGATCTCGAATCTGTTTCCAAACGAGAACTTGAAGAAAAAGTCAAAGAAATCAAGGAACTGCGTGAGAAAAATAATGAACAGAGTGATTACATACAATCTCTTGAAACTCAAAATGCCGAAAAAGACGGCGACCGTAAACGCTTATTGGACGAGTTTAATAGTCTAAGCAGGCAGCGTGATGAACTTTGCAGACAGATAGAAGAACTTGAAAACAGACCTATTGAAGTTGCAGTTTCCGAATCGGATTCTCATGAAATTGAAAATCTTAAAAAAGCTATGAAAACCTGCGATGATCAATGGGCAAAAAAATATAATGAGCTTCAGGAGGATACGGTACTTCGGACTCGAGAACTGCATCAGAATTACAAGGCACAAATAGACAAGCTTACTGAGGACTACGAAAAAAAACTTGCAGAAATGCCTCAGCCTGAAAAGACGGAACAGTTTTCTGTACCCGATATGAAAGAAACCTTTAAAGCATATTACAGTATGGTTTATAATTCATTTACAAGCCTAATTAACTTTGTAAAAAAACAGAAATCAGAAGATAAAGCTTTCTGCAAAGAAAAAACTCAGAAGCTTATAGAAATTATGAAACAAACGGAGGTATAAAAATGTCAAGATTATTTGATATTTCTCAAGATTTTGAAACACTGTTTGATCAGTTTGATTCAATAAGTGAATATGAATTTGAATTGAATGAAAAAGGTGAACCGATCGATGATGACGGAAATGTTGTAGATCCGGAAACTGCAAAAGCAGAAATGTTTGAAGCTTGGTTTGATACTCTTTCAGGCATTGAAGAAGAATTCGATTTGAAAGCAGAAAATCTTGCACAATATATAAAATGCCTGAAAGCAGAAGTCGAGGTTATTGACACAGAAACGAAAAAACTCAGGGAAAGACGTGACAGTAGAAATAAGCGTATTGAGCGTCTTAAAATATATCTGATGAATTGCATGCAAGCAATAGGTGTTAAAAAAATTGATATGCCAAGGGCAAAAATTACGATCAGAAATAATGCTGCCGGACTTAAAATTGATGATGAAATAGAATTTATAAATATGTTTCAAGACCATGGGCGTGATGATCTTCTTAAATATAGTTTACCCGAAATCAAAAAATCGGAAATTAAAAAACTGATAAAATCCGGTGAGACATTTGACGGCGCACGTCTTGAAGCAGGTCAGTCTGTAATAATAAGTTAAGGAGGAGTTCTAATGGCTTTTACACAGGTTACAAGAGAGAAGAGTAAATTAAGACTTGCACTTGCAGGTCCAAGCGGTGCAGGGAAAACATTGTCGGCATTACTTATGGCCTATGGTATAACCGGAGATTGGGGAAAAATTGCTCTTATTGACACCGAACACGGCAGAGCAAAATTTTATGCAAACCGTTCGGATTTTGAAACAGGAACATTTCTTTATCAGGAAATGTCTGCGCCATATTCTCCTGACAAGTATAAGCAAATGGTTTCGGAGGGTGCTGAAACTGTCGGTGGTGATGGTGTTGTAATAATCGATAGTTTTTCACATGCATGGGATAATGAAGGCGGAGTTCTTGATATAAAATCTTCAATTGAAAGAACACAGTCGAATAAAAACAGCTTTTCAGCATGGGATGAAGCCGGAAAAATCCAAAACAATCTTGTCAATGCGCTCCTTTCTGCAAACTGTCACACCATAGTTACAATGAGAACTAAAATGGCTTACGCTATGGAACAGAACGAAAGAGGGAAAACTGTGCCGGTAAAAATAGGGCTTGCACCTGTTCAGCGTGAAAACACTGAATATGAATTTGATATCGTGCTTAATATCGCAAGAAATCATACTGCATGTGCTGCCAAAGATACAACATTTTTAGATTCATGGAGTGGAGTAATTACTCCCGAATTAGGAAAATCTTTGAAAGAATGGCTTGATAACGGTGTTGAACCGGAACGCTGTACAGATTGCGGTCGGCTTATTAAATCCACACAAGGACGAAGTATTCACGAAATAGCAGAAGGTACACTAAAAAATTATGGTCGAAAGTTATGTTGGAACTGCATGGCAAAGGAAATAAACAAGCATAAGAAGGAGGCTGAAAATAATGCCGCTAAGACCGTATCAGGAGGAACTGATAAACAAACTTCGTAAAAGCTGGATTTCCGGAAAAAAAGCGCCCTGTATAGTACTTCCATGCGGAGGCGGTAAATCTATAATAGCGGCAGAAATTGCAAAGCGTGCAACGGATAATAAAAACCGTGTACTGTTCATAGTGCACCGTAAGGAACTTTGCGAACAGATTGAAAATACATTCAGGCGGTGGGGTGTTGACATGCTCCGTTGTACTGTTATGATGGTGCAAACTGCTGCACGGCGTATAAGCAAATTGCCGCCGCCGTCTCTGATTATTACGGACGAAAATCACCACAGCAAAGCATCTACCTACAAAAAAGTTTATGAAGCCTTTCCTAATGCTTATCGAGCCGGAATTACTGCAACGCCTGTCCGGCTTGATGGTTCAGGGCTAAGTGATGTCAATGATGAATTGATCATAGGGGTATCGGCCAAATGGCTGATAGAAAATAATTGCCTGTCACCGTATGATTATTATGCTCCATCATTGGTTGATCTTACCGGAATCAGTATTAAAAAAGGAGATTATGATATTTCATCTGTTGAAAATCTGATGCTTAGAAAGGCTATTTTCGGCGATGTTATCAAATATTATAATCAGCTCGCAAAAGGAAGGCAAGCAGTATGTTATTGTACTTCAGTGCGTCATTCTATGGAAACAGCAATGCAGTTTAATATGGCTGGTATTGAAGCCGCACATATTGATGGCAGTACGCCTAAAATAGAACGTGAACGTATTATAGAGGATTTCCGCAGAGGAGCAATTGATGTATTGTGCAACGTTGATTTAATCAGTGAGGGTTTTGATGTTCCCGATTGTGAATGTGCGATATTGCTTCGCCCGACCCAGAGCCTAACTTTGTATATTCAGCAGTCCATGAGGTGTATGAGATATCGCAAAGGAAAGCGGGCTGTAATTATTGATCATGTAGGAAATTACGCACGGTTTGGCATGCCTGATGCAGACCGCACATGGACTCTTGAGGGCAGAAAGAAAAATAAAAGTAAAGCTGCTGCTTCTGAAGAAATAAAAATTAAGGAATGCCCCGAATGCTTTGCAGTTTTCAGTCCATTTGATAAAGATGGAAATTCTGTAAATATATGTCCTGAATGTGGGTATCTTTTCCCACAAAAAGAAGCAGCGGAAATAGAACAAGAACAAGCAGAGCTTACAAAAATTGAGGGATTTGTATTGAATTATAAAACACCTGAAGAGTGTAATTCGTACGGGGAACTGCTGGAATATGCTAAAAGTCATGGCTATAAAAGCGGATGGGCGTATTATCAAGCAAAACAGAGAGGAATGATAGCATGACTGAAGAACACGCTATACAAAATGCCATACGTTTGGAACTTGCTGACAGCTGTGTGATTTTCCGCACAAATGTTGGGTCGGGATGGACTAAAAACGGAAGCTATTTAAGTACCGGAGTCCCTAAAGGATATTCTGATTTAAATGGTCACCGCAAATCTGACGGCAGAGCTGTTTACATAGAAGTAAAAACAAAGTCCGGCAAGGCAACTAATGAACAGAAAACCTTTATAAAACAAATGAAAGAAACCGGCGCAATTGCAGGAATTTGCAGAAGCGTGGAAGATGCAATTAAATTAGTAAATGGAGGATAAAAAATGGGATTTTCAACTAATTATGAAAATGTAAATGACGATTATGGAATACTTCCTGAAGGAGACTACGAAGTAATTATACGTAATATTGAGGAACGTACCACAAAAAAGGGCTCAACAGGTTTAAATCTTTCACTTGTTGTAAGAAATGATATTGAGCAGAAATTTAAGGACAGATATATTTTTTATACTCTTTGGAAGAAAAAAGAACCCACAGATGCAGATAAACAAGTTCAGGGATATATTTTTAATCAGATCATGAGGTTGGCAAAATCCGCAAAACTGCCAAATGGGAAAGCTTACGAATCCGTAATGGATTTGTGTAAGGATCTTATGCACCGTCCTATAAAAGTTACTCTTGAGCACCGAGAGTGGAACGGACAGCAGCAGGAAAATGTTAAATATGTCAATGCTTCTGAATATCCTGACTGTAAGCACGTTTTTAAAGAAAAGAAACAAGTTACAACTGATACTGTAGCTGCTCCGCCTAATGAAAGTTTTGCAGCAGATATGCCTAAACAGCCGGAGAATCTTTCTCTTGGCAATTTGGATGATTTTGAAGAAATTGTTAGTGACGGAGAAGTTCCGTTTTAAGGAGGACAAATGTACGAATTTATACCGGAAGAGTTAAAAAGACTAAGAAATTGGGTTTGCTGGAAGGCAGAGCCTGATCCAAAAGCACACAGCGGTATTAGTAAAAAACCGATTAATCCATTTACAGGTGGTCAGGCACAAAGTAATAATCCTGATACATGAGCAGATTTTGAAACTGCTGTTCGAGTATCGTCCGACTTTGCCGGTATTGGATTCATGTTTGATAAGAGCGGTTATTTCGGAGTGGATTTAGATGACATGCCCGAAGCTCTTGCCGATTTTCTTAACGGAGGTACAAACAATGTAATTGCAGAATTTGTAAATACCCTGCAAAGCTATACGGAGCTTTCACAATCAAAAAACGGAATACATATAATTTGCCGCGGCCGTCTACCTGAAGGGAGGAGACGGTCAGGTAAATTTGAGATGTACGACAGCGGTCGATTTTTTGTTATGACCGGTGATTACTGCTCTGAGTTTATCAGTATCTCAGATGGTACAGAGGCAGTAAAACCACTTCATGACAAATATCTTATGCGAGGTCAATATATAGAGAAAAGTGAAAATATTAATTTGATGTCCTCGGGGATACATTTGCCGTCATTAAGCCTTTCGGCCAATGAAATAATTGAAAAAGCACGAAACTCTCAGAATGGTTCTAAGTTCGAAGCACTATACAAGGGTGATATATCAGGTTATGCTTCACAATTGGAAGCAGACATGGCTTTTTGTAATATGCTTGCGTTTTGGTGCGGCAGAGATGTTGAGCTTATGGACAGTATTTATCGCAGCTCAGGGCTTATGCGGAGTAAATGGGATAGAAAGCAGTCCGGCAGTACATATGGTATGCTGACTCTTCAAAAAGCTGTTTCTACTTGTCAGGATATCTATTCACCTCAGAACTCAAGTACTTACAGTATATCTGTAGGTTCTAAACAATCAAAAAAGGAAAAGCTTTATTCTTTTGACGATACAGGAAATGCAGAACGGATCTTTGATAATTACGGTTACTGTCTTAAATATAGCTATGTTGACAAACGGTGGCTGTATTATCGTGACGGTAAATGGAACTATGATAATATAGGTGAGATATATCGTGTTGTGGACGCTGCTCTTGAAATTATGAAAAATGAAAATACTCTTTGGGCAGAACATGAAGGTGGTATGTATTATGATGACTTTAAAAAACATCTTAAAAAAACACGTTCAAATAATGCTAAAAAAGCAATGATTAAGGAACTGGAACATCATGTACCGATTTTGCCGAAAAATATGGATACTGACAAAATGCTTGTTAACTGTAAAAATGGAATTATTGACCTTGCTAAAGGACAGCTTATTTCTCACAATGCAGAAAGGTTTATGACAAAAATGCTTAACGTCCCTTTTAATGATAATGTAGGTGAACCTGTATTATGGTTGAATTTTCTTAATGATATTTTTAATAACGACCGTGAACTTATTCGATATATCCAAAAAGCGTCCGGATACAGCCTGAGCGGTCTGACGTCAGAGCAGTGCGTATTTTTTCTTTACGGTACAGGAAGAAACGGCAAATCTACATTTCTTGAAATTATTCGTTACATTATGGGAGATTATGCTACCAACATTCAACCTGAAACTATTATGGTCAAGCCTTCAGGCAGCAGTGCAAACAGTGATATTGCACGTCTTAAGGGCGCAAGACTAGTTACCTCAGTGGAACCTAACGAAGGAATGAGGATTAATGAGGGGCTTTTGAAACAGCTTACAGGTGATGATATTGTTACTGCAAGAAAACTGTATGGTGATGAATTTGAATTTAAGCCTGAATTTAAATTATGGATGGCAACAAATCATAAACCAATCATTCGGGGAACTGATACTGGTATATGGCGGAGAATCCATATTATTCCGTTTACTGTTTCTATCCCTAAAGAAAAGGTTGATAAAAATCTAAAATACAAGTTAAAAGCCGAATTGCCTTCGATCTTGTCATGGATGGCAGAGGGGTTTAGATTATGGCAATCGGAAGGACTGGATATGCCAAAGGTTATGAAAGATGCTGTTGATGATTACCGCCATGAAATGGATGTAATTTCCGCATTCACGGATGCTTGTTGCATAACGGAGGGAGAAGTCAGAGCAAGTGTAATTTATGCGGCATATTCAGAATGGGCTAGTGAAAATAATGAATATCGTATGAGCAGCACGAAGTTCGGCGCTGAATTATCAAAACGTTTTGAAAAGTTCAAAGGAAAAGGAGGGTGCGTGTACTACAAAGGCATTACAATTTCCGAAAAACAATCATATTCTGTTTCAATAGGATAACGGAGGGTATAGGAGGGTTAGAGGGTTTTTCTTATTCCTTTACATAGAAAAAAAAAAATAAAAAGAATATAGAATACCGTCCAAACTCTCCATAACCCTCCGATGGAGAAAAATATGAATCCTTATAAAATACAATCAAAACTGAAATTTGATTTTAATAATCCGGAAGATTTTAAAAAGCTTGAGAAAATGGCTTATGATGTGACAATAGATATTTCAGAATTTCCACCTGCGGCATACAGATATTTCGACCGATTGAGGATTATTTATGCTGAATACAAGTATGGCAATCTTCCTAAAGAAGTTGCAGCAAATCGTAAAGCAAAAATTTATAGTGATTATAAAGAAACTATATCAGCCTATAAACAATGGTGTTCGGTATACAAATCGTATCAGGATAATGTCCGCAAGGCAGGAACGCTGATTAATGATATTGAAAAATCAGACAATGCGGAAGATATCGCCGTATTGGCATGCGAGGTAATAGGTATTATGACAGGTGACGCAAGTTTTACACAAAGGCAGAAGAAAAAATTAAAAGGAGGACGCCATGAATGAGATAAAAATGACGGTTAAAGAAGCCATAGAACAATTAAATGA
>OLGD01000725.1_pt1 | contig 60592 bp, 43 predicted proteins | sample 1605311 | NCBI WGS metagenome assembly OLGD01 (sample SAMEA3888917, study PRJEB22519) | human gut metagenome | biome: human gut; feature: human-associated habitat; material: faeces | place: Denmark | collected 2010
TGTAGCTTTTTGTCCGTTTACTGACCATTTCTGTCCAGTAAGTTCAGCGGAGAGATAGGGATTCGAACCCCAGGAACCTTTCAGTTCAACGGTTTTCAAGACCGCCGCAATCGACCACTCTGCCATCTCTCCAATAAATCAAAATTATCAACACCTCTTTAGAGGTTGCTTTTCAAAGCAGTTGACGTTTCTTGTTTACGGGTGCAAAAGTAGGTAAAAGATTCATACGCTCCAAATTTTGGATGCTTATTTTTATATCTTTTTTTACGATATCCAACATAAAACCACCTTTTTTACAGGTAAGTTTCTGATACTCTTTATAGATAGAAAAGATCACAAATTTTGAATCAGTTCACGCTGTGCTTTAAAAAATGCGATCCTCTGCCTCTCACCACTGACTGAAATCATGATGGAAGAACGGATCAGGGCTCTTAACCATTTCCGCAACTTCTCGTAAGTCCCCTCATCCAGGGAGGCGACCGAACTGAGGATGAATGTTTTTATCAGGCTGATATGGTAGTTTTTTATCTGAACGCACCAATAACTCGTATCAAAATTCACACTCGATATATAGATAAAGACTTTATTACCGGTCTCTTCAAAATAGCCGCGTGTTGCAAGTTTCTCCATTTCATCCAACAAATCCATCAGTTCATTCTTCAGATATTTTACATCCTCTTTCCCGATCAGATGAATACTCATAAAATAATTAATATCATTTACCAGATAATGAAATATCAACGGATCGAGTATGTAATATGAATGATGGATATGCCGTGCTTCTTCTACCCCGGCCAACTGTATTCCCAGAAAGCGGTCGGTGACCTCTATCTCTTCAAAACGCTTTGTTTTTCCTGGAGTTCCGCATTGGTACAACCACTTGAAAAGATAAAAACGTGAAATATATTTATATTTCATATAAAGCTGCTGAGGCAAGATATTCGTACAATCGATCAGTTCGGACCTATCGTCTTCGCGTGCCAGACCTAATATATCGATATACTGATCCAACATATCATAATCAGTCTCCATCGGATTCACAAAATCCACCAATTTCAATTGGAACGGCCTGCTTTTTGCAGTAACTGTACCGACCAGGTTATCCAATGATATTCCAAATGCATTCACGATAGTGACGATCTCTGCAAATGTAAAAGCGACCTCTCCCCGTAAACGCCGGTAAACAGCTTCCTTCTCAATACATAACAAATCAACAAGCGCATTTACTAAATTCGTTTTTTGAGGAAATTCCTCTTTGATGGCATTTAGCAAATTATCATACAAAAGTTCTTTTTTCATGTTACAGAATTATAAGTCTTGATATTAGTGGATCTATAGTTTTCATGCAAAGATAAATAAGGAACCCATAAATTAACTGTCGGACAATCCGGTAAAGCATCTTTTAAAACCCAAAAAAGGCTAACAAAACAAACAAACATTGAATCTTGGTTGCTGATAAAAGTCGTATTCTCAGTTAATAATCTATAATATCCTTTTTCACAAAACCTATAAGGCTTTAATAATGGAACGTTGTTTCTCAAAAAAGCGAATACGCTGCCTGGCACCACTCACGGAGATCATTGTCGACGATCGGATCACAGCCTGGAGCCATCCCGATATCCGTTCATACGTCTGACGGTCCAAAGAAACGACAGCATTCAGAGTGAAGGCTCTTATCAGGCTGACACGTAAATGTTTCACCTCCACACACCGGTAGCTGGTATCGAAATTCGTACTCGATATATAAAAATAGACACTGTTTCCGGTATCATCAAACTTTCCTTTTATTGCCAACAGTTCCATATCATCCAAAAATTGCAACAGCTCTTTTTTCAGCAACTGCAAATCCTCTTTTCCCAGCAAATTGACACTCATAAAATAATTGATATCATTGGCCAGATAACAAAAGATCAACGGATCCCATATATAAAACGTCTGGCTGATAAGTTTTGCGGCCGCAACGCTCCTCTCCTGTATCTTTTCCAGACTTTGAGTCGGATAAACGTCTTTAAAACAAAGTTTCCTGTCAAGGTCCTTATTCTGATAGATCCATTTAAAAAGGAAAAAGCGCGATATATTTTTATATGCCAGATAAAGAGACTGGGGCAAAACGCCGGAGCAATCCATGACTTTCGATTTTTTATCCTCTTTTCCCTGGTTATGGATATAAATATAATGTTCCAGCATCTCATAATCGATCTCACCGGAGTCAACATATTCAATCAGCCTCAACTGGAAAGGCCTGCTATGAACATACCGGGCTCCCACCTGGTTATCAAGAGAGATTCCAAGCGTACTCGCAATGACAGCTATCTCAGAGAAAGAAAATGCCACTTCACCGCGCAGCCGTCGATATACTGCTTCTTTCTCCAGATTTAACAGATCCGCAAGCGTATTCGTCAGTATTCCCCGGTTGGGTATTTTTCCCCTGATAGCATCCAGTATATTATCATACAATAAATCTCTTTTCATAGTTTTATCCTTTCCATGCCAGCCTGGTTATTACCTGCTTTCATGCTTATTATTACAAATATAAAGATCTATTCTCCCTAAAACCAGACGATATGAAATAAAGCCGGCATTTTTTATGATGTTTTCAGGCATTACATATCCATCCAATCCGCACATAATCAAATAATAAAATAAACAAGTACCGATTTATGGCAATTGCCATTCAGAAAAGCATAAACCGGCAAAAAAAGAGAAATAAGCGATCTGGCAAGACAAAAACAGTCGGTTCCTTTCCGTCGTACGCCAATAACACCTTTTATAAATAAAGAGAAATACCCAGTTCTCCATTTTACATCAGGCTTACAACATAATACTTGTTATCAGGCAAATACAAGTAAATTAAAAAACATACATTTACTTTTGTAAATATGGCAAAACTTGTACTTTAAACCGTCCCAAGATGTGAACTCAGACAGGATTACAGCATCCTCATATAATGTACATAGGAATGTGAATCCGAATCAGTTACAAATAACCAAAACATTCTCGGTAATAAAATGAAAATTGCAGCGGTAAAAGGGGATGCTGCTAAAAGGGGTTGTCCGTTCTGACGACAGGTTGTGAAATCTACAAAACGGCAGCTCCTTTTCTTTCAGGGATTCAAATACATTCATTATCTTCGTAAACTAAAACAATTAAATATATGCATATCACAAAAATTCTTTCATTTATAGTCATTATGACACTCCTTCTCTTTTCCTGTATAAAGGATGACGAGAACGAAACTATTAATTATATCAATGTCAACAGCCAGATCCCTACATTTGCAGTCGAAGATACAGCCGGAAACACATTCAGCTCCAAACAGTTCATAGGTAAACAATCCTTACTGGTATTCTTCGGAACTTACTGTCCGGATTGCAAACAGGTTCTGCCGGTTATAGAAGAGGTCTGGAAAGAACTGAAAGACGACCCCAGATTCCTGCTGGTAACGATTTCCCGGAAAGAAACAGCCGAAGTTGTTTCCAATTACTGGAAAGAGAATCAATTCACAATGCCATTCTACCTGGATACCCGCGGTGAGGTTTTCTCCCTCTTCGCCAACAATACGATTCCCCGGATATATATTATCAATCCGGATAACGAAGTCGTCTGGATGGCTGTTGAGTCTTTGGATATTTCAGCAAAAGAACTAATTCAAAAGATCAAGGGTTTGAAATAAAGCAAGGCACACCATCTTTCTTTCATAACAATCCGTACAGGACCTAACAAACCGGATTCCAATAAAGGAGAATCTTTGGTATAATGGGTAAATGTAGCGAAGGTATATCTGTCGCCCGGTCTTTTTTCATCTCCAATCAAATTTAAAAGGTTGTTATCCATATTTCATGATATGCAAATATATCGAATCCGAATCAGCCTTATTTTTACAAATTTGACTTTATATCTCTAAAAAATGACAGTTCTTATATAAATCATTACGGATTCATCTACAGAAGACGTATTATGCAGTAAATGTGGTTTATACTAAATAAAAATTGTCCATATAAAGCTTCAAGCAATATGCTCTTAACTAATTACATGGACAATTATATTTCTATTCTTTACGAAATGTGCGCAGAATGAGACTCGAACTCACACACCGGAACCGGCACTACCCCCTCAAAGTAGCGTGTCTACCAATTTCACCATCTGCGCGAATGGTGCCCAGAACAGGACTCGAACCTGCACGCCTTGCGACACACGCACCTGAAACGTGCGCGTCTACCAATTCCGCCACCTGGGCCTTTTCCATTACATAAAAAAGGCGGCCTCTTACCGCGCTTATTATTTATGAGCGGAAGACGGGACTCGAACCCGCGACCCTAACCTTGGCAAGGTTATGCTCTACCAACTGAGCTACTTCCGCGATAACGGGTGCAAAGATAGAGGTATTTTTTTATTTTCCAAAACCGGAAGATACTTTTTTTATACTATTTTTTCCTTACTCACCCGTTCAAATTTCTATCTTATTTTAACACAGCAACTTTCATCCCGAAAAAAATCAGATACGGGAAACGAGTTCACTGAATAAAGTTGTCATTACTACCGCAGCTTTGTTGGCAGCTACGATTACATCCGCTCCGTCATTCACAAAATCGTCGGCAAAATGATAACCTTCATTCGTAATCACCGACATTCCGAACACTCTTAATCCTGCATGGCGAGCTACGATTACTTCCGGAACCGTACTCATTCCAATCGCATCACCTCCTACCCGGCCATAAAAAGCATATTCGGAGGGTGTTTCAAAAGAAGGACCGGTCAGACCAACATATACACCTTTTTTCAAAGGAATATTATGAGAAGCTGCAATCTCTTCCACCAAACGGACAAACTCACGATCATAAGCACGGGTCATATCCGGGAAACGAGTACCGAACAATTCATTATTCGGACCTATCAACGGATTAGGCATCATATTTATATGATCACGGATAATCATCAGGTCACCAACTTTGAAAGTGTTATTTATTCCACCGGCAGCATTCGACACCAAAAGATTCTTTATACCCAACAGTTTCATCACACGAACGGGAAATGTCACCTGTTGCATGGAATACCCTTCATAATAATGAAAACGACCCTGCATAGCCAGAACTTGCTTACCTCCCAGTTTGCCGCAAATAAAATTACCTTTATGACCGGCAGCTGTAGAATGCATAAAATGAGGAATCTCTGCATACGGAATTACAATGGCATCCTGTATCCGGTCTGCCAGTGAACCTAATCCGCTGCCGAGAATAATAGCCGTTTCCGGATTTCCGGTGATGCGTGCAGCTATAAATGCCGCTGCCTCCTGATATTGTTCGTTTGTATAACTTGTATTCATAGCATCATAAATTTATTTCAATATAATAATCTCCTTGAAATGCCATTACGACAGAAACGTATCTTTATAAAGACTTTTCTGTCATACCTACCTCTAAATTCATTTAGACCTAGGTGTAAATAGATTTAGAGGTAGGTGTAAATTATTTTAGACGTACGTCTTTTACAAAAGACATTATGAACTTTTCCTGAAAAGCTACTGATGATATAAAACAATCACCGGCAACTTAAAAGTTATCTTTTCATTAAATTGTAGGCTATTTGTGCCGCGCGTTCCATTATCTCCTCTTCACCCGGTACTTTCTTATCCTGCATCAGGATTTTTCCGTCACAAATAACGGTATCGATGCAGCTACCGTTTGCAGCATAGACAAGGTTGGATATGAAATTGAAATTCGGAGTAAATGCCGGCATATTCAAATCTACCAAAGAAAGGTCTGCCAGGTAACCTTCTGCTATCCGTCCGGCTTTTAAGCCCACAAAAGAGGCTCCGGCTTCCGTGGCGGAATGGAATATTTCATCGGCTGTAACGGCTTCCGGGTCTTTCCGCCAGACTTTTCCCAACAGGGAGGCCAGCTTCATCGCTTCCACCATATCGAGATTATTGGACGACGAACAACCGTCTGTACCCAGACCGACAGTAATGCCGGCTTCACGCATTTCCTTAAATTTGAAGTGCATGCCGGAAGCCAGTTTCATATTGGAGGCCGGATTATGAGCGACCTTCACTCCATGGTCTGCCAGCATACGGATTTCATCCGCATCCACATAGATACCGTGGGAAATCAACAAACGGGGAGACAATACACCCAACTTATATAAATACCGGACAGGAGTCGCCCCGAACTGCTTTACAGAGTTCTCCACTTCCCCTTCCGTTTCTGCCAGATGCAGTTGGATTGGCACGTTATGTTCTTTTGCAAAAGTATCCGCCCATTGCAGCAACTCACCGGAAACCGTATAGATGGCGTGCGGACCTACGGAGAAATGTATCCGTTTATCGTATCTGTCCATCTCTTTATACAACTTCTGAATGGTCTGTTTGCTTTTCTCCGCCAACTCTGGTTGGAAATGGTCGAAACAGGCACTGGAAATGACTGCCCGGATTCCCATCTCTTCAACAGCCTCTGCCGTAGCATGAAACTTATGATACATGTCGAAGAAAGTAGTCGTTCCGCTTTTTATCATTTCCAGACAAGCCAGTTTAGCTCCCCAGAAAACATCTTCTTTCGTCAGTTTCGCTTCATTGGGCCATATCTTTTCTTCCAGCCAGGGCATTAAAGGCATATCGTCTCCAAAGCCGCGGAACAAAGTCATAGCCGCATGTGTATGCGTATTGACAAATCCTGGAATAGCAGCCTTACGACTACCGTCAATTACTTTATCGGCGGCAACAGACAGGCCGGGACCTATCTGTTTGATGTATTTATTTTCTATATAAATATCGGTAGCAACGCCATTCAGTTCTACCCCTTTAATCAGCAGCTTCATATAAACTTAGCTTTCATATTTTTTATTTTCTCATCACGGATACGCGCCAGCAAACCCTCTTTCTTATCACGTTTTACTGCGGCGTAGGCGCAACTTTCCTTGACTTCTACAACGCCTAAATCATCTTTGTCTAATCCGCCTTTCTGGAACAGGAAACCGACTACGTCCTTCTTACTCAACTTATCCCGTTTACCGCGGTTAATGGTCAATGTAACCCATTCCGAACGGAGCGGTTTTTTGGCCTTCTCCGGCAGGAAGAATTCATCAGGCTCACGGGTGATATATTCGGGAACAGTTTCTATCTCATTCAGTATCATAAAGGCATTTCCTTCCGCATTCATACGGGCCGTACGTCCGTTTCTGTGGATAAAGGCTTCTTCATTGATGGGAAGATGGTAATGAATCACATTCTTTACTTCCGGAATGTCCAGTCCACGGGATGCCAGGTCGGTAGAGATAAAAACGGATGCACTGCCATTACGGAAAAGCGACAACGCCCGTTCGCGTTCCGGCTGTTCCATACCTCCGTGAAAGTATTCATTATCCACTCCCATTTCTGTCAGATAATTGCTGACACGTTCCACTGATTCACGCTGGTTACAAAACACCAGGGCAGACTCGCCTTTCAACTCTCCAAGCAATTTATACAATGTCTCCAGCTTATCCTTAACCGGCGATTTCACGATACGCAGAGTCAGACCTTTCGCCTCTTTCACTCCGGTCAGGAACGACAGGCGGACAGGCGATGTAATACCGGTAAAGGGAGGAATTTCCACCGCTTCGGTTGCTGAAGTCAACACTCTGCGACGCACTCCGGGAAGATGTGAGAGAATCTCTTTCATCTCATCCTGAAAGCCCAGTTCCAGAGACTTGTCGAATTCGTCCAGAATCAATGTACGGACGGTATCCAGATTAATATTCCCCCGTTCCAGATGGTCGAGGATTCGTCCGGGCGTACCGATAAGTACCGTTGGCGGATGCTCCAGACTTTTCTTTTCTGTCCGGATAGGATGGCCGCCGTAACAGCAGTTCACTTTATATCCGGCTCCGAGCGAACGGAATACCGTCTCTATCTGTAAAGCCAATTCACGAGACGGGGCGATGATAAGCGCTTGTATCTTCTTATCCTCATCCGTCAGCGTAGTAAGTAAGGGCAGCAGGAAAGCCAGGGTTTTACCCGATCCCGTGGGACTGAGCAAAACCATATCCTTCGTCGTTCCGGCATCAAGCACGGCCTGTTGCATTTCATTCAATGCCTCGATACCTGTATTCGACAGGGCACGAGCTATCACTTCGTTTTGTATCATTTATATTCTTTATAAAATTCGGCAACCGATTCAATCCCTTTATAGAAGAAGTCGAGCGTGCAACTTTCATTAGGAGAATGAATAGCATTCTGTTCAAGTCCGAAACCCATCAAGACGGTTTTTATACCTAATACCTGCTCAAAGGTGGAGATGATAGGAATACTTCCTCCGCGACGTACTGCCAGCGGTTTCTTGCCAAAAGCAACCGTGCAAGCCTTTTCCGCCGCCTGATAAGCCGGCAGGTCAATCGGACAAACATACCCCTGTCCACCGTGTTTCGGCGTGACTTTTACCTTAACAGACGCAGGAGCCACCTGGTTTATGTAATCTTCAAACATTTTTGATATTTTGGAATGTTCCTGATGCGGAACCAGGCGACAGGACACTTTTGCATAGGCTTTGGACGGAAGCACCGTTTTACTGCCCTCTTCCGTATAACCGCCCCAGATTCCACAAATATCGAACGACGGACGGCAACTGTTTCTTTCCAGCGTCGAATAACCTTTTTCACCGGACAAGGCATCCACACCGATAGCAGCCTTATATTTCGCTTCATCAAACGGGATTTGTGCAATCATTTCGCGTTCGGCCGGAGACACTTCTTCTACATCATCATAGAAACCGGGAATCGTGATACGTCCGTCGGCATCGATAATATCGGCCATCAGTTTACATAATACATTAATAGGATTAGCCACTGCCCCACCGAAATGACCGGAATGCAAATCGCGGTTTGGGCCGGTCACTTCAATTTCCCAATAAGCCAAACCACGCAGGCCAGTCGTCAACGACGGTGTTTCGGCATTTACCATGCTGGTGTCGGATACCAGAATCACATCGGCCTTCAATAAGTCTTTATGTTCACGGCAGAAGGTTTCAAGGCTGGGAGAACCGATCTCCTCCTCTCCTTCGAAGATAAACTTCACATTGCACTTCAGCAGGTCGAGCTTCAAGGCTGTTTCAAAGCCTTTCACCTGCATCATAGACTGTCCTTTATCATCGTCCGCACCACGAGCCCAGATACGGCCGTCACGTATTTCGGGTTCAAACGGTTGGCTTTTCCATAAGTTCAACGGCTCAGCCGGCATTACATCATAATGGGCATAAACAAGCACGGTCCTGGCATCGGGCGAAATCATCTTTTCGCCATATACGACCGGATTGCCTTCCGTCGGTATCACCACGGCTTTATCCGCTCCGGACGATAGTAACAGTTCCGTCCAGCGCTGGGCACAAGCCTGCATATCAGGTTTATGCTCTTGTTTGGCACTGATAGAAGAAATACGGATTAAACTGAACAACTCTTCCAGAAAGCGTTCTTTATTGGATTCGATATACGATTTTACTGACATAAAACAGAAGATTTAATTTTAAATTTAACGTTTTTATTTAAGGTTACAAGTTTACGAATAAATTACTTAAATCCCCATTTTATTGTCATATAAAATATAGTAAGATGTTAATGTAACGTCAGTTTTGTATAGCGATAAAAGCCTATTTTATTTTCAGCCCGGGAAGCAAGGGAGTTGTATCCGTCAGTTCCAGTTCCTCAACCATAGATAAAGTTCCCTGTTTGTATTTCTGGAAATGAGGCGTTTGGATATGCTTTTCATAAGCCTCCCGGTCTGCATAGATTTCAAGGATTGTTATTTTATTCGGTTGCTTTTTATCGGCCGTGGCATATAAAGTAAGTACGCCCGGTTCCAGGCGCATGGAGGCTTCAATCTCTTCTTTCAGGTAAGCATTATATGCATCCAATTGTGCCGGGTCTACAGTAATTTTGGAGAGGCGGACCAGGTTATTTGCCGGACTTACGGCAGATGCTTCCTTTATTATTTTCAAGGCCTTTATTGCCGGCGGGAAACCGATATACGGAAGACATTGTATGACTGCCGCCACAACCGTCTCCTTACTGTTACCTGCATTCAGATTTCCCTGAAAATGAGAACGAAGCTGGTTGTCGGCTCCCAATGTCGTCAGGACACAATATCCCAGTAACTCACGTGTCTTGAGGTCAAGTCCGCCACGGGTATACATATCACCGAAACAATATTCTGTCAGGAAACGTTCCACATCGTCACCCATCTCCCCCGGAATATCTTCCATCACCTGGCTGATACCGCCGGGATAAAGCCGGTCTTGCACAGCCGCCCCTTTTTCATGACGGTTTTCTTCCGTAACCGTGCCTTGTTTTTCCAATGGCAAGGAAATGTCCCGTTCTTTAAATACTTCGTTAATGACGGTCAGCGCGTTCAAGGTTTTGGGAAAACCGATAAACGGAGCGCATGAATAAATAGCTTCACGAAGTTCAACAGGAGTAACTCCCACATTCAATGCCGCCCCTGCGTGTGCCTTCAGCTGGGGCAAAGTCTGCATAGTTGCTAATGTAACACAGGTTATCATTTCACGGGTCTTTATATCCAGTTCTCCCGTGCGGAATACTTCTCCGAAAATAAACTTCTGAAGAATATCCATCATTTCCGGGTCAGTTCCCAGCCCGGTCAGGGCTTCGCCACCGAATAAAGTGGTATAATTCTTTTTACATAATTCAATCCTATCCATATCTTTTTCTGTTTTAAGGTCCGAAACATTCTGGGCAATAGCAGGCATTAAGCCTGATACGATGAATACCAATGTTAACAATTTACGTTTCATATCTTTCTGTTTTACTGATGTTGCAAAGCTAAAGAAACCGGACCGTTTCGATTGTAGACGGATTACAGATAAATATACCTAAATTACAGATGAGAGATTGGTAAATATCAGAAGAGTCTGCCAGAGGATTCCAAATCGAGCAACCACTGTTTGGCAGGCAGGCCACCGGCATATCCAACCAGCTTTTGGTTACTCCCGATAACACGATGGCAAGGAACAAGTATCGAAATGGAATTTGCACCATTAGCAGCAGCCACAGCACGAATAGCTTTCAGTTTACCCAAATCCTGCGACAAAGTAGCATAAGAGACCGTTTTCCCATAAGGGATATTCAATAACGCATTCCAGACTGTTTTCTGAAAATCAGTACCGGCAAATAGCAACGGGACGTCGAACTCCGTTCTTTTTCCGGCAAAATATTCATCCAGCTGGGCAACTGCCCGGACAATCACTTCGGATTCACCTGTTTCATAGCGGGCATGCAATACCTTTTGCAGCCGCCGGTCAATCAGTGCCCTACGGTTCTCATCCATCCAGTCGCACAAACAAAGTTTGCCGTCCAGCGAACCCAGTATCAATTCTCCGCAAGGAGACTGATAGTTTTGTATCCAAATAATATTTTCCATACTTTAGTTCTTTATTTTGCAAATATAAGGAGTTTATAAATAGATAATAACCCAAATCTAAATTACCTTTATCACTTTCCGAACAAAAAAAGGTCGTTACTCTCGCCAAAGAGTTGGGAGTGGTTCTGGACGAATACTTCGACGGATATATCGAGCCATACAACCGTAATCAATTCACAATCAGAGTTATCACTTAAAATGAATACCCTGTATCTTTTACCAGCCATGGCAGGTTGAAACGGTAATGGTTACGACTGCTTACCAGATGTATCATTCCATCCGGCGATTGCGTACCGGCCAGATAACCGCGGGGTTCCGCATGGTTCCCGTCCATTTCAAAGAAACCGGTCCAGGCGCCTCCATCCATAAAACGTTCTTTGCCATCGGTCAGCAATTTCTTAACAGGCCATGTCTTTCCATCGTCGAAGGAAAGGGCGGCATACATTCCGTAACCGGTATATTCCTTGCCGTCCTTATCTTTAAAGGTCATACCATTCAATCCATTTTTCAGACGGAAAGGATGGTTCGTGAAAGAGACTAGCAAAACAGGTCCTTCCTGTAAACGCATCAATACCAGACGCTGACCACCATCAATCGGGGGAAATTCAGAAGCGCTGTATGTCCAGGTGCGTCCGTTATCTTCCGACAGGCTCATGGGCATCCGTTCCAGACCGTCTTTATCGACAATGCCGTCACCACGTCCGAATGCCATAAAACGGCCGTCGGACAGTTGCACTACTCCGGCATGGATTCCGGCAATAGTACCGCCCGAAGCACCTGCTTCAAACTTACCCGGATTGGTTTTGCCCATATCTTCCCAGGTCAGACCGTTATCCTTGCTGATATGCAATGCCGTGCCGCCATTGCTCCTGGGAGTTGCGTCGGCGGCTTGTACCAGCCAACCTTCCTTAGTGCGGAAAGAACCGGCTATCACCTGATGCCGCCTGGCATGCTCAGGGGCGATGATACGCGGACGACTCCAGGTTGCACCGTTATCCGTGCTTGTCCGCATGACCATAGCGAGGGTTTCCCAGGTACCGGCAGCTTCCACCCCATTTATATGGACGAGTGTACCCTTATTATTCAGCAGGGAAGAACCGGTCATATTCCGGTCAGGCACCTTGAAGAACTCGTGCGGCTCGCTCCATTCGGTACTGCCTTTCTTCAGGCGGCTTTCCAGAATCACCATCTCCCTACCCGATTCTTCGTCGCATGTAAACCAGATAGCCAACAAATCCCCGTTATCACACCAGGTTATGGCAGGGCAATGGTTATGCTTGTAGAACGGGACGCCGGAAGAACATTCGGGCGTTTTCACATAGACGAGAGGTTCACCGAAGAAAGGTGTTTTCAAAGGAGCGTCCCAGCTATGTTTCTGCTGTGATATATGCTCTTGCAGGGTCGGTCCGGCCACAGGAAGCGGCTGGGTTTTAGGCATATCGGCCTGCACTACCCGGAAGCCGGTGAGCCAGTGTTTATCTTCAGGTATCATCGCCATACGGTTGGCGGAACGCAGGAATCTTTCCGGAGTGCTATGGCTTCCGCCACGTGTCACTTTATATAATCCGTCAGCACGGCCCACCGGGTCTGTTTGCGGTAATGCTTCGTAAGGTCCGTACCAATCGCTGCACCATTCTTCTACATTTCCGTGCATATCGTGCAGTCCGAAAGGATTGGCAGGAGTTTTGCCAACCTGAAGGCTGATTGTAGAATCCGTTCCCCAGACATTTTGCTGGTTCTTATGATACACGCCATGAAGTCCGTCGTCCATCCAGAAATTCCAGTAGGACCCGGCACGGCAAGCATATTCCCATTCGGCTTCGGTTGGCAGACGATACGTCTTCCCTTCCTTTTCCGAAAGCCAGTCACAGAATGCTTTCGCCTCGTGATAGTTCACATAAATAACAGCTTCGTCATCTTCTTTCGAAAGGCCGTACTTTCCCCGTAAGTTTTTATGGGAAGGGTCAAAACGCTCGTATTGGGCATTTGTCACTTCGGTCGTTCCCATCAAAAAAGGGTTTGTGATCGTTACCGGATGAATCGGTGCTTCATCATAATCTTCTCCCCATCCGTGGCTTCCCATGTGGAAAGAGCCGGCCGGAATCCGGGCAAATTGCATTCCCAGGCTATTCGTTTCCTGGGCATTCGTAGTAAAGGCGCCTAATACAAAAAGGCAATAACATAAGATAGCAGCGTTTCTCATTTTGATTCGTTTTTCCATATTCCGGAATAAAGATACATATATTATCCGGAAAACTATTCAATATTACCGAACGCAGATGACGCAGAAAACACAGATACTCGCAGATTTATAATTTCTTTTCTTATAAAACATCTGCGTTACTCTGTGTATTCTGCGTCATCCGCATTCAGTAATAGCTTAATTAACCCTGCGTCTCCAGATAAACGACATGAGTCTGAAGGTATTCTTCCAGGCCATGCTTACCGTCAGCACCACCAATACCCGATTTACGCCAACCGGCATGGAAACCCTGCATGGCTTCAAAGTTTTCACGATTGATATAAGTTTCACCGAACTTCAAGGAACGCATCAGCTTAAACGCCATATCCAGATTCTGTGTATAGACGGAAGAGGTCAACCCGTATTCGCAGTCATTTGCCCAGGTAATAGCATCTTCCACTTCTGTAAACTCTACAACCGGGAGAACGGGACCGAATGTTTCTTCCTGGATAATATCCATCTTCTGTGTACAATTAGTCAAAAGGGTCGGTTCAAAGAAGTAGCCTTTAGCTCCGATACGTTTGCCTCCATAAGCCAGGGTCGCCCCCTGCTTAACGGCTTTTCCGACTTTTTCTTCCACTGATTTCAGAGCACCGGCATCAATCAGCGGTCCCATATCCAAATCTGCGACCTCGTTGGGGTTGCCTACTTTAACCTTACCAAAGCCATCCAGCAACTTTTCAATAAAAACATCTTTAATACTGGAATGCACATAAACACGTTCACAACAGTTGCACACTTGTCCGGTATTGATCACGCGGGAAGCAATGATCGACTTCACGGTCAGATCCAGATCCGCATCCGGCATAACGATAGCCGGAGCCTTTCCTCCTAACTCCAGCGATACCTTCGTCACATTAGCTGAAGCGGCTTCCATCGTCTGCACACCGGCAGAAACACTTCCTGTCAGGCTGACCATTCCGACTTTCGGATTAGCGGCCATCTCATGCCCGACAACCGATCCGCGACCATTTACGATATTGAATACACCTTTAGGCACTCCCGCTTCATCCACGATCCGGGCAAAGACATACGCATTCTCCGGTGTCAACTGACTTGGTTTCAACACAATCGTATTTCCTGTCAACATAGCCGGGGCTGCCTTACGGGCAACCAGGAAGAACGGGAAGTTCCACGGCAATATACCGGTTGTCACTCCGATAGGTTTCTTAAATACAAAGATAGTCTCATGAGGACGGTCGCTGGGTATGATCTCTCCTTCATAACGGCGTGCCCAACCGGCCATATAATCGATATAATCGGCTGTAAAGTTAACTTCCACATTGGCCAGTCCCTGCGTCTTGCCTCCTTCACGTACAATAATATCCGTCAGTTCTTTTTCCCTTTTTCGAATTCCCTGTGCTATTTTGGTCAGATACTGTGCACGTTCAATGGAAGTCAGTCGTTCCCATGCTCCTTGCGCCTTCTCCGCCGCATCAATGGCAGCCCGAACATCATCCACTGTCCCGTCAGGCATACGGGATATAACTTCTTCCGTAGAAGGATTCAACACATTGATCCACTTTCCGGATCGATTCTCGATGAACTGTCCATCGATGTACATTTCTAAATCTTTCATGGTCTCTTTAAATTGATAATTAATACTAATATGTATTCTTTATACGAATTAAGGCATTCTGATACCTGTTATCCACAGATATGTCTGATTATCGGTCTCCTAAACAATGCTACATTGTATAATCTCCTGGTAAAAAGTACTTTGTAAAAGTAAAAACTTATTTGCATAATAAAAAATACAATGATGAAAAAAAACAGTACGATAACTTTTTATAAGTTTAGTAACCAATATACGGCTCAATGGGAAGCTATAATAAAAAAAGGTCCATGCCCGAAAAAGACATGAACCTTCCTTATTTTATAAGAAAGTTTATAACTTATATTTATACAATTGCGCCATCACCTTCTGATACTCGTTCTGCAACTGCATATAATTCTGCATGCTCTGATAGAAAGTCGTTACATCAACGAAATATTCAATCATACTGATTTGGCCGGTCTGGATAGCCTTATTCAACAATGCCAGGCTATTTTGGCTTTTCAGAACCGTATTGTATTCGTCCATAGAAGTCTTCAGAGCGACCGACTGGTTATACAATTGGTGCAATTCACTTTCCACGGTCGTTGTCGTACTTTCCAGTTGAAGGTCGGTATAAAGAGCCTGCGCTTTAGCCTGCTTTACATTATTCCTGTTTGAGAACAAAGGAATGCTGATACCAACCAGGAAACCGTTAAAACGTTCTCCGCCGGTAGCCGTATTCATACGATACCCCAACTCAAAACTGGGTAAACTCTTCGATTTATTGACGCTCAACTGGCGGCGGGCAGCCACCTGCTCGCTTTTCAACGTAAGCAACTGAGGATTGGAAGTCACAGCCTCCGCACATAATTCTTCGAATGACAGGATATCACCGTCCGACATATAGGTCGTGTCCGTGAAGTCGATAGCAATACCACCATTCAATGTTGCCAGTTCCTGAAGTTTGGCAATACGGGCAGACTCGTTCATACGGGCTTCCGTTTTCGCATTCAGCAGCTCCAGGTCAATCTTATTTGTTTCCAGAATATTCGCATCGCCGGTTTCCAAACGCATGGCATACAGTTCCGCCAGTTGTTCCGCATTCTGCCTGCGTTGGTCGAGTAATGCCCGTTGCTGGTTCAACAGGACCAGGTCAAGGCAAATCTCTTTCGCCTGCAAAAGTATTTGCTGACGGAACTCTGCCCCCTGGCGGTCGAAACTGGCGGCTTTCGATTTCGCCAGTTTATTCTTCTGCACATATACCGAAGGGAAGTCGAACGACTGGGATGCAACCAACTCTCCCTGTATCCCCATCCCTTCCCGGTTGCCGTACTGATGTACATAGGAAACTGAAGGGTCTGGCAGGTTATTATCCAGCTTCGCTTCCAATTTCTTAGAAACGGTAAGCTGGTTGTTCGCCTGCAATTCTTTATTATTGGCTTCGATACTGCGCAGGACGGCATCGATAGAATTCTGCCCGTTCACTGAAAGCGCAGCGGAAGCCAACAAGGTAATTACTATGAATTGTTTCATTTTTCCTTATTCATTAAAAGATAAACAATAGGGATAATAAATCCGTTCAAGAAAGTAGATGTCAGCAACCCTCCCAGGATGACAGTCGCCATCGGACTCTGTATCTCATTACCCGGCAAATCTCCGTTCAATGCCAACGGTATCAATGCCAAAGCCGAACTTAAAGCAGTCATAAGAATCGGGTTCAGACGGTCCAGCGAACCGTGTATCACCGTATCGTAAACAGAGAACCCTTCACTGCGCAGCTGTGCATAATGACTAATCAGCAACATACCGTTTCGGGTAGCGATACCAAACAGCGAAATGAAACCGATAATAGCCGGTATACTGATTTCGCCGGAAGTCAGCCACAAAATAAACACGCCACCAATCAAAGCCAACGGCAGGTTCAGCAGAATAACACCACTCTCCTTTGCATTCTTGAACTCATTATAAAGCAACAGGAAGATTACCAGCAGAGACATCAAAGAAGTGAGCAACAGCGTGCGGCTGGCAGCCTGTTCACTTTCAAACTGTCCGCCATATTCGATATGATACCCTTCGGGCAACTTGATTGATGTTCCAATCTTATTCTGAATATCATTTACAACACTGCGCAAATCCCGTTCGGATACGTTCGCACTGATTACTAACTTACGCTGAACGTTTTCACGGTTAATCGTATTCGGACCGGTTACCGAACGAACCTCGGCAATATAACTCAGCGGGATTTTCTTCCCTCCGGCATCTATCATCAGATTACGGATATCTTCCATCGTTGCACGGCTCTCGTCGGAAGTCTTTACTGTCAGGTCGAATGTTTTACCGTCATCATACACCTGGCTGACAACTTCGCCACCCAGCATGACATTAATATATTCTTCAAACTCAGGAAGAGATACGCCATATTTAGCCATCAGTTCACGTTTCGGCGTGATGGTCAGCTGCGGACGTTCAATCTGCTGTTCTACTTTCAGGTCAACCAGGCCCGGAATACTCTGGATAGAGTTTTTAATATCGTTGCCAATCGTAAAGAGACGGTTCAAATCGGTACCGAACAGTTTGATGGCGATATTGGCTTCCGTTCCCGAAAGCATCGCATCGATACGGTGAGAGATAGGCTGACCGATTTCGATATTCGCACCACTGATAGTCGACAGCTTCTTACGGACATCATTCATCACAGTTTCCCGGCTACGGTCTTTCAATACGAACGGGGCCTCTATCTCCGAAACGTTCACACCCAATGCATGTTCATCCAGTTCGGCACGTCCGGTCTTACGGGCCACCGTCTGGATTTCGGGCACCTGCATCAGTAACTCTTCCGCCCGATGTCCCATCCTGTCTGATTCATCCAACGAAATACCCGGCAGCGAACTTACATTAATAGTAAAAGAACCTTCGTTGAAAGGAGGAAGGAAACTGCGTCCCAGCGTAAAGAAAATACCCAACGCCACAAGGAACAGACCTACCGTAGAACCCAGTACAATCTTCTTATGCGCCAAGGCAACTTTCAATGCGGAAGCATATACCTCCTTCAATTTACGGGCTACCCATGCCTCTTTTTCTATCTTCTTATCGGTCGACTTATTACCCAGCAAATAACTACACAATACCGGCGTCAAAGTAAGTGCAACAACGGTAGATGCAAACAAAGCAACGATAAACGCAATACCCAGCGGCACCAACATGCGTCCTTCCATGCCATGAAGGAAAAACAGGGGAACGAAACTTACCACAATAATCAACGTGGAATTCAAGATAGGCATACGCACTTCACGGGAAGCGTCATAAACCACCTCCAATACCGAGCGTCGCTCTTCCGGAGGAAGCATCCGGTTCTCCCGTATTCGTTTATACACATTCTCCACATCGACAATCGCATCATCCACCAGCGAACCGATAGCAATCGCCATACCGCCCAGAGACATTGTATTAATGGTCATCCCCATATAATGCAAAACCAGTATAGAAACGAGCAATGACAAAGGCAATGCCACCAGCGAAATCACCGTCGTACGGATATTCATCAGGAAGAGGAACAAAACGATGACAACGAAGAAACTTCCTTCAAACAAACTGTTCTTTACATTATTAATAGAACTGTCGATGAAACGGCTCTGACGGAAAATATCGGTAGAGACATTCACATCCGACGGAAGGTTCTTTTGCAGGTCGGCAACGATACCGTCCAGCTTGTTTGTCAGGTCGATTGTACTGGTATTCGGTTGCTTGGTCACCGTTATCAACACAGCATGTTTGCCGCGTTCAGAAGCTGTACCCAGTTTAGGACTTTTGCTTCCTATCTTCACCGTCGCCACATTTTCCAGCATAACCGGAAAACCGTCTACAGTCTTGATAACCCCTTTTGCCAGTTCCTCCACTTTCGGAGTGGAAAGAACGCCACGGATGATATATTCATTGTCATATTCATACAAGACGCCGCCATTTGCATTGCGGTTCATATTACGGCAGACCGTTAGGACTTCATCCAACCCTACTCCATAATGTTTCATACGGGCGGGGTCAAGCAATATCTGATATTCTTTGATATCGCCACCAATCACAGCGACCTGTGCCACACCACCTGTCGACAACAAACGCGGACGGATTGTCCAGTCGGCAATCGTACGCAAATCGAGCAAAGAAGTAGAATCGGCAGTCAGACCGATAATCATCATTTCTCCCAGGATAGAAGATTGCGGTCCCAGCGTCGGCTTGCCAACATTCTCGGGAAGGCTTTCACTAACGACTGCCAGCTTTTCCGAAACAATCTGGCGGGCACGGTAGATATCCGTTCCCCAGTCAAATTCAACCCATACAACAGAGAAACCGGTGGTAGAGGAAGAACGTACACGGCGCACATCCATAGCCCCGTTCACTGCTGTTTCTACCGGGAAAGTAACCAAACGTTCCACTTCTTCAGGAGCCATACCATTTGCTTCCGTCATGATAACCACAGTCGGAGCATTCAGGTCGGGAAACACATCTACATCTGTATGAAAAGCTGTATAGGTTCCCGCTATCATCAGCAGCAATGCACAGATCAGGACAACCAATCTGTTATGCAGCGAGTAATATATTATTTTATTCAACATAAGAATAATTGTTTAATTAGCCGATATGCCAATGTGCCAATCAAGATAGTACCATGAGATTTCCATTGGCACATTGGCATATTTGCATATTTGCTCATTATTAATGATTATGAGTATGAGCCGGAATAGCATTGGAGGCAGAAGCCAGTTTGACCTGGTAAGCACCTTGTGTAACAACCGTATCTCCCGGTTTTAGACCAGACAGAATCTGGACTTCAGCACCATTGTTGGCACCCAGTTTCACTTCCTGCTTTTTGTAACCTTCCTCATCCAGACGGATAAATACGGAATAAACACCTTGCTCTTCTATCAACGCAGAAACCGGAACACTCAACACATCCTGCATCGGAGAGGTAAGCAAATAGATTTCAACAAACGAACCGGGAATTACAGCCCCTTTATTATCAAATTCAAAAGTCACAGGAATATAAAAAGAATTGGCATCCGAAGCCTTTCCGTAAGAAAGTAAACGTCCGTGAAGTTCGGAAAGCTCATACACCTGGTCATCATAAGGAGTTCGGAAATTAGCAGACTGTACAGCCGGAAGATATTGATAATACTTTTCCGACACTTCAGCACGAAGCACTAGGCGGCTATTCTGAGAAATCGTAGCCAACGGTTGTCCCACAGCGACATAATCGCCTTCTTTCACCTGAAGGTTCTTCAAGTATCCGTTCATCGGAGAAACAACCGAGACACCGTTCTCTGTTTGTTTACCGGCAATGGCATCGTAAGCGGCCTTTGCATTTTCATAGTTCAGACGTGCCTGTTCAAAATCCTTGGCAGAAACGATCTTATCTCCCACCAGCTGTTGCATACGTTCATATTCCTTCTTGGCATTTTCGTATGCATATTTGGCACGGGCTGCCACATTCCCCTCAGACAAATTACTGGAAGCCAGGCTCAGGATAGCCTGTCCTTTCCGGACCGGAGTACCGTCCACAAAAGATAAACTGCCGAATGTAACGATACCGGGGACAGTAGCAACCACAGTCGTTTCATCGCCTTGTGCAGCCATCACGCTTCCGCTGGTCTTTATCACATCGGTAAAAGGAGCCGGTTCCATCACTTTCGTCTGTAAACCGACTGCTTTCGCTAATTCTTCCTTGAAAATGATTTCATTGGAATGTACGCCGGCGGCAGCTTCATTCCCATGTTCGTGTCCTTCATGCTCGTCTCCTTCGTGTTCATGGTCATGTCCTTCATGCTCATGATCGTGCCCCTCTTCATGTTCATGTGCTTCATGATCATGATTATGCTCTTCAGATTTAGTAGCTCCGCCACCACAACCTGCAAATATGTAGGCACATAAAACCCACAATAAATATATCTTTTTCATTGTATTATAATGTGTTATTAATGCATAATAAATAGCTCGGCGTTTAGATAAAAACACCGAAAAGCGAATAAGGTTCGCCACCATCAGTAACAATTATAACACAGGAGGGGCTCGCAGTCCACTTGCACACGTTATCCAGCTATCGTGCAGAGACTCAATATAAAAGGCTCGACTACGTTCAAAAGGTTGTCCGCAAAAAGCCGGTTCGGGAGGGTTAATATAATCAAATAAAACTTGCAAAGGGAAAAGCAGATGACTAGCATCCACATCTGTCGCATGTGACAGCAAAGAGGTGAAAAGAGCAACATTATGCCCGTTACAACCGCAATCGTGAGAAGAAGCACTCTTGTGACTGTGTTCAGTCAGCGGTTTAAAACAAGGCAGACCGTTACTATGATGATGATGCGGTATAATGACCGAAAGCAGCATGATGATGCCGGCTATCAACATTACGTAACGGATTATGTTTTTCTTTGCTTTCATATTTATTCTGCAAAAATAGAAAGTTTATTTTGCAACACAATGGCAAATATCAGATATATAGCAAAAAAAATTCCGGCCGAGAGTCACCTCCCAGCCGGACAGTTGTTCATGGTATTAGCATTAGTGGTCTACTCATTCTGATTATACAAGCAAATGTTTGGTTAGGTCAATAATTTATAAACAAAAAATCTAAGACTAAAATAAAATAAAGTTCATCCATTCTAATGCTATTTCAATTAACATCACTTAGTATTAATAGTAAACTGCAATAACTATCCGTTCAAACCATCATTGCCGTCTCTCTTTTGAGATATGCGAATTTACTAAGCAAATACGGGAGTTTTATTTCGCATATAAGGTATTTTCAGTCATATCTATTTCTCATTCGTCTATTTACCCCCTCCGCATTTTCGAAAATACGCAACCCGTGAGTGTGCTTATTACATTTGTTGCGTTTTTCGAAACAATACGCTTTGTTTATTGTTTAATAATTGAACATATATATTATTTAAAAGGGAGAATTGGAAATGAATACAGATGTATTAAATACAAATCTGATCGAGGTAATGAAAGAGAAGATACCGGATGGGGTTAATTTAGCGAATACCCTGATGGATATTCTCTACATAGGAAAAGAGGCCGTATACAGAAGATTACGGGGCGAGGTTCCCTTCACCCTCAATGAGGCTTCCATCATTTCAAAGAAACTGGGAGTTTCACTTGACCAGATCGTGGGTATAAGCTATACTAATAACGCAATGTTCGACCTGAATCTTTTACATTATTCAGATCCTATCAAAACGTATTACAAAATCCTTGACCACTATCTTGAATTGTTTGAGTCTCTGCGCGACGATCCGACTTCGGAGTTAAGTACAGCCTCAAATATGATACCACAGACTTATTATCTGAAATACGATAGCTTGTCTAAGTTTCGGTTATTTAAATGGATGTACCAGAATGAAAAAGTAAATTGTGTAAAATATTTTTCAGAATTAAATTTATCCGAAGAACTCAAACATGCCCAAAAGGCATTCGTAGAAGCCAGTACATATATACAAACAACAAACTATATATGGGACAGCATGATGTTTAACTACCTGGTGAACGATATTAAATATTTCGCCAGCATTCATTTAATCACGGAAGAGGAAGTAACCAAACTACAGGAAGAACTCCTCCGGCTATTGGACGACCTGGAGACAATCGCTTCCAGAGGTAAATTTGACTCAGGCAAGGATATACATATATATATATCCAACATAAACTTCGAAGCCACATACAGTTTTGTGGAAACATCCAGTTTACAATTAAGTCTGATCCGGATCTTTTCGATCAACTCGATCACATCGAGAGACAAAGAGATGTGTAAGAACCTGAAAGAATGGATTCAATCCTTACGTAAGTTTTCTACTATGATCTCCGAAAGCGGAGAAATGCAGCGTATACAGTTTTTCAAAAAACAACGGGAACTTGTAGAGAAGATGTAATAGGAAGCATGAGTTTTTATGTTACTATATGAAGAAAGGACGGAAATCTGTAAAAAGATAACCGTCCTTTCTTTTCATGTATATCAGATAATCTTATTTATCCAGTTTTGCACAGATCAGTTCTGCCGCTTTCTTACCGCTCATCAGCATACCACCGAAAATCGGCCCCATACGGAAGCTACCACTTACACCATTAGCTGCCATACCTGAAACAAACAGTCCCGGATAGATTTCTTTTGTATTTTCTACCGTTGTCTGTTCACCCAACTCAACGTTTAATGAACGTTCGCCGATTACACCGCCGGTCGGGGTATTCAGTTTGATATCGTTTTTGCGGGCAACAGTACGTGCCACTTCGCAGTCGTGTCCTGTTCCTTCCAATACGGCTTTTGCCATAATAGTCAGCGGGTCTACATGCATACCTTCGCGGATTACCGGAGCCCAGTTAACTACCACACCGGCTACTGCATCGTTGTGGAATACCACATCTTCCACAGAATAGCAGTTAAAAATAGTAGCACCGGCTTTTGTTGCCTGATAGATCAATGCAGAAGTTGTATGAACCGAATCCATAATATAAGTACCATTGCCGGCATCATGATAAGAAACGCCCAGTTCCTTCACGATCGGCATGGCTTCTTCCTGTACGACAATATCATTAAACATCATGGCACCGCCCCACATGCCTCCTCCCGGAGCCAGTTTACGGTCGAAAAGAGCCACTTTCTTTCCGGCTTTAGCCAGATAATAAGCTGCTACGATACCGGAAGGGCCACCACCAACAATAGCCACATCAATAGATAAGTTGCTCTTCAGTTTTGCAAAATAAGAGTCAATAATCCCCGTTGAAACGATCTGTTCCATTACAATAATAATTAGAGTTTAAACATCGGAGAGCACATAGAGGTTAAAGCTCTCCTTTATTTAGCAATTCTACCGATTCTCCCTTCACGGCATTACCCGGGCAGGTTCTATGGGTATAATCTCAGCCTGTGTATTAAGGCACCCCTATGATAAGTCGACGACAAAGATAGTAAATTATCCGAAATGTGGCGGACGCTTATTCATTTTCCGTTCAACAAATGCTTTCATGAACTCGACAGTCTCGTCTACACCCAATACGGATACGTCGATAGAAAAATTATAGGATGAGGCTACACCCCATTCTTTATTCGTATAATAATTATAGTAGGCTGCACGCGATTTATCGGTCTTCCCCATCAGTTCCTTTGCTTGTTCGACAGTGATATTCTGGCTTTCGAGGATGCGCTGGATACGGTTTTCCATATTATTATGGATAAAAAAACTAAGACAATCCGGATCATCGCGCAGGATATAATCGGCACAACGGCCCACCAGCACGCACGACTGCTCCGATGCCAACTTGCGGATTGCGTCACTCTGGAATTTAAACAGTCCGTCGTTGGAAAGAATGTCATTATAAGGAGTGAACATTCCCATATAGGAATATCCCATAGTAAAAGCATACGCCAGTCCGCTCGAAGCACGTTCGTCCGCCTTTTCGAAGAACTCTTCGCTCAATCCGCTTTCCTTGGCGGCCACCGCCATCAACTCCTTATCATAATAACCGATGCCCAATGCCTGAGCCAGTTTTTTCCCTATTTCACGACCACCACTGCCAAACTGCCGACCGATGGTCAATATGATTTTGTTATCCATATACTAACCGATTTTATTATCCTGCGATAAATATACAATATTTTTTTTAGTTAGGTGATTCATGTTTAAACTTCTTGAATTGATTCACCAGTACGATTGCCGTAACGACTGTCGCGATCGTATCGGCAACCGGCATACTGATCCAGACTCCCAGCGTACCGAAGAAGCGGGGAAGGACAATCAGACAAGGAATCAGAAACAACATTTGCCGGGTAAGTGACAGGAATATAGCCTTCTTCGACATACCAATCGAAAGGAAGAAGTTCGTTGCCACCATCTGAAAGCCGACTATCGGGAAAACGGCAAATACAATATGAAGACCGAACACGGCCGCTTTCACCAGTTCGTCATCCGTTGTAAACATATTCACGATCAGGGTCGGGAATAACTGGCAGAGCAAGAAACCGGTCGTTGCCACTCCGATTGCCCACTTCATCGTCAACTTGGTTACTTCCGTTACACGGGGATATAAGCGGGCACCGAAATTATATCCGGCAATAGGTTGCATTCCCTGGTTGAAGCCCATAATAATCATTACAAACAAGAAAATAATGCGGTTTACGATACCATAAGCACCAATCGCCATGTCTCCCCCATGTTCTTTCAAACCGCGGTTGATCAGGATAACAATCAGACAGGAACAAAGATTCATCAAAAAAGGCGACATCCCGATATACAGAATCCCCTTCACCACCTCTTTCCTCAGTTTATAAATCCCTTTCTTAAAATGGAGCAACTGTTTCGGACTTGAAAAATGAATCATTTGTCCCGTCAAAGAGATTACCTGCGAAATGACTGTCGCCCATGCAGAACCCTTGATTCCCCACTCAAAGCCAAAGATAAAAATCGGATTCAAGATACAGTTTATCACCACAGAAGCCAGGGTGGCATACATAGCCTGTTTGGGAAAGCCCGACGAGCGCAACACCGCATTCAATCCCAGATACATGTGGGTTATCACATTCCCATATAAAATAATCTGCATGTAATCACGGGCATACCCTATCGTATTTTCACTGGCCCCGAAGAAATAAAGAATAGGGTCGAGCAAGAGCAAAAAGACAATGGTAAAAGCCACCCCGAGCAGTACATTCAGGACAAGCACATTCCCCAATACCTGGTTGGCCCCTTCATAATCCTTCTGTCCCAGCTTTACCGAGACTAAGGTAGAAGCACCGACACCGACCAGCGAACCGAAAGCTGCCGCCAGGTTCATCAACGGAAATGTCAGAGCCAGACCCGAAATAGCCAACGGTCCTACCCCATGTCCTATAAAAATACTATCAGCCATGTTATAAAGCGAAGAAGCGGTCATGGCTATAATTGCCGGAATAGCATACTGCGTAAGCAGTTTTCCGATACGTTCGGTACCCAGTACCAAAGGAGAGTTTTGTTTTGTCATAAAAATCAATTGATGCGCAAAGGTACGGATATTTACGATTAATTTTTACCTTTGTTTTCCTATAATAATTTAAATATGGCAGAGAATTTAATCATAACGGAAGGAGACAAAGAACAACAATACCAAACGTTGTTCCCCCAGATAGAAGCGTTGCTGGCCGGTGAAACAGACATGACAGCCAATATGGCGAATGTTGCCGCAGCATTGAAACAGACATTCGATTTCTTTTGGGTAGGTTTTTACGTGGTAAAAGAAGATATGTTGGTGCTCGCCCCTTTTCAGGGACCGATTGCCTGTACCCGCATCCGGCACGGCAAAGGTGTTTGCGGTACGGCATGGAAAGAAGCAAAGACCCTGATTGTTCCGGATGTAGAGCAGTTTCCCGGGCATATAGCCTGCAATGCAGCTTCCAGGTCAGAGATTGTGGTTCCGGTGATCCGCGAGGGGAAAGTCATAGCGGTTCTCGATATAGACAGCGATAAGCTGGATAGTTTCGATGAAGTCGATGCAAACTATCTGGAAAGGATATGCGGATTGCTTTGATATAAAAAATAAGAGGTGGTTAAAACCACCTCTTACAAACGAGTTTAAAAGATGATCTCTATTTTACCAAAACAAGGGTTAGCTTCGAGTGTCTTACAATAGTTTCCCCAGGCAATTTCCGGGTAATCCCAACGGTTATTGACATACAGAATCAGTTGTCCGTCGGCTCGCTTATTGGAGCGGCAAGCAACGGAGGCATCCGGTGAAATAACCGACAGGCCGGTGGACGGATTACCGGCGTTCAACGTATAATAATAGATGTTCTCCTTCATACCCTTTGCCATTTGGGTAAGCGGACGATCGCAATTCGCTCCGGCATCGGCCCAGTAATAATAATTATGAGTGTCCATTTGCCAGGGTTGCTGCGGACGTTCGCCGTACGCCACCTGATTCGGGTTATAAAGAGAAGTTTCTCCCTCATTACCGGCAAACTCTCCGGCCGGATAATAACTCCAATGTCCGCGACGTTTCCATTTGAGTTGCTCCATCGTTTCGGGAAGATAGAACGAAAGTCCCGTTTCACGCAGGAAACCATTAGGCTGCCCGTTTGTCAGGTAATTGATTTCCATACGACCTTCCGGGGAAATCAACAGGCGGATATCGGTATCGACATCGTTATAACGACCCTTCAATATGACCTGTACATTTTTACCCTGCTTCATATACGTAATACTCTGTTTTCTCCAATCCGCATCAGCCGTCAGGAACTTGGTGGCGCTTTTACGGACTTCAGCTCCGGTCAGATGATTCAGGTTGATATCCAGATTCAGGAAAGGGCCCTTTTCAATAAATACTCGTCCGTCGACCGTTGCGTTACAGATTAATCCCGTTTCTTTGCAGAAAGGTATTTCGAAGCCTTCGCCTTTCACGACAATACGGTCAGTATTTTCTTCAACCAGAAGCGGACCATTACGGTGCGACTGTGGCAAGGTAATCGCCGGCTGTCCCAGCGTCACAAGTGAAGCATCTATTAAATCCCCACCGGCAGTAAAGAAACGGATAAGAAGTTCGCTTCCCTCTTCCCAGTTTTCAGCAGGGATAATCACGACTCCTTTCTGATGCGGCGCGATGGATGTTGTCTGAGTCTCTTTCTCTATACCTTTATATATATAGCGCACTTTTATTTCATTCAGGTCAGTATGGTCGAAGCGGTTGTAAACAGGAAGCAGCAGGCGCTCACCCGTCGTATAGTCGCCCACTTGCTCCGTCAGCAGGCGGACAGGCGAATAGGCTTTCTTGGTTGCCCAGAACTCCGGTTTCTCACGGCGCCAGACATCGACTATTCCCCATTCACCGTAACCGACACAGTTGCCCTGGTAATCTTCCGGCTTGGCTGTACGGGCAAATTCTTTCCAGAAAGAAGTACCCATCTTCGGTTCGGGCAGCATGAACGTCTCGTCGATATATCCCCAAATCGCACCGCCCAAACCTCCGGGGGCATCAAACAGGCCGCTCCACATCTTATCGATAGAGATTCCCCAGAACTCACGGATGTTTGGATCATCCTGCAAAGTCTTATAGGTATAGCAAGCCGGGTGCGCCCATTCATCGAACAAAGCCGGAATGCCGTGCCCCTGGTAATTACGCGTCGCACGTCCCCATTGATTCAGGTTGCCATCCACATCCTGATAATGCATGCTGAGAATATCATATATCGGCTTCTTCTCGCCCACCGAACCGGGATAACTGAAAATGACCGGGCGCGTCGTATCCGTCGCTTTCACCCAATCCCAGCAATCCTGGAAATTCTTTCCGTACACACTCTCGTTTCCAATCGACCAGAACAGGACGGACGGATGCGAACGGAATGCCTTCACCATCTCACGGCATTGTGACAAATAACGGGGAGCAAACTCCGCACTGTCCTGCGTCCTGCCGGGAGCATAGTTCTTCTGGCGGTATGTATCGACAAAGCAGACGGCCGTTTCGCTCTCCACATAGATACCGAAACGGTCGCAGAAATGAAGGAAACGTTCGGAAGGCGGATAGTGCGAAGTACGCACGAAGTTCATATTCGATTGCTTGAAACGAAGGGCGTCCAGGCTATCCAGTTCGGCTGTTGTGGTACGCCCCAGCGTCGGATGGATATCGTGGCGGCAGGCTCCGCGCAGCTTAACGGGAAGGCCGTTCACCAGCATACGGTCCTTTACAATCTTCACGTCACGGAAACCAATCTGCTGACTGAAGCGGCTGATTTCCTTGCCTTCCTCACGAAGCGTAACCGTTAATGTATAGAGGTTCGGATGTTCGGCATCCCATTTCAACGGATTGCGGACGGGGAGTTCATTACTGTTTCCGTCTTCTTTCAATACAAAAATACTTTGTGACAAAGGGACCTGGCGACCTGCGGGGTCGGTCAGGCTGTAGACCACTTCTGCATTTCCCGCCGTCCTGCCGGTATAGGATACTTTCAACACGGCATCCCGGTATAACGAATCGAGATGAGTCTCCGCCGCAAAATCGTAGAAACAGGTTTCCGGCAAGGCGAAAACCGTTACATCCCGAAGAATACCGCCAATCGGATGATGGGCATACCCCGAAGCATAGGAGATATCATCGATGCGATCGGTTATTTCAAGCTGTATCTCATTCTTTTTTCCCGGCCGTACAAATTCCGTCACATCCGTCTCCCAACGGGTAAAACCGCCATGATGTTCACGCACCTGTTTTCCGTTCACCGAAAGGACCGCATGGCTATATACCCCGTCGAAACGAAGAATGACCCGTTTCCCTTTATAATCGGCCGGAAGGGTAAATGATTTACGATAAAGATAAGGCGTATCATGTTCGATAGCATATCCCTGCATAGCCAGTTCTCCCGGAACCTGAACGGTATTCCATTTACCCTGCGGGGCGAAACGGAATTGCCAGTCGCCATTTAACAGCAGGGAGGACGAACTCATTCCCTCTACTTCAGCAGGTATGATATAGGATGCTTCTATCGGCAAAGCCTGCAAACCGGCTGCCATACTCCCATGCCCGATAAAGCAACAGGAAGCCATAAGTAATAAGATCTTTTTCATACTTATATGTTATTACAATTATTTCTATATTCACCACCAAAGGCAATAAAACGTCACCAATATAGCAATGACAATCAATGACAGGATATTAAACAGCCGGCTGGTACGGAACAAACCGGGACGATGGGTGGTATATTCCTCATTCATCTGTTTGCCGCTGCCCAACAGGATGATCAAACCGCAACAAAGCAGAAAGACAATCCCCATACGGTCCAGCCAGGGTAATTCGGGACAAAGGAATTTCATCAGCGTAGAAAACACAAACGAACCGAGAGCCGCAGCCAATGCTCCGTTTGCCGTCGCCCGCTTATAGAAGAACCCCGCCAGGAAAATAGCCAATGCCCCCGGACTGATAAAGCCGGTGAACTCCTGGATATATTGAAACGCCTGGTCCAGCCCCGACAACATCGGAGCAATCGATACCGCAATCAGCAACGACCCGAAGCTGGCCCATCTCCCGGTCAACACCAACTCCTGCTGTCCGGCATCCTTCCTGAAATAAGAGCGGTAAATATCCATCGTGAAAATAGTTGAAATACTATTCATCATCGAGGCCAGCGAACTGACAATAGCCGCTGTCAGCGCTGCAAAAGCGATCCCTTTCACTCCTACCGGCAGCAGATTGCTGAGTAACCACGGATAAGCCTCGTCCGACTTCTCCAACGGGGCATTCAGGGCAAAGGCCGCAATCCCCGGAATCACCACCAACAGAGGAACCAGCAGTTTGATAAACCCGGCAAACAACATACCGTTCTGCGCCTCTCCTACCGATTTGGCCGCCAAAGCACGTTGGATGATATACTGGTTACATCCCCAGTAATAGAGGTTGGCCACCCATAGTCCGCCGACAATAACGGAAATACCCGGCAAATCCTTATAGCTTGGATGCGACTTGTCGAGAATCAGATGAAATTTATCTTCCGCCTGTGTATAAAGGTTCGTGACTCCCTGCCATACACCTTCTCCGCCACCCAGCATATTCAATGCGATATAAGTGGTTATCAATCCTCCGCCAATAAGAAATACCACCTGGATGACATCGGTCAGCGCCACCGCTTTCAGTCCGCCATAAATGGAATAGATTCCGGCAAAAGCCGCCAGTCCGACAATGCCCCAAATCATAGGGACACCCATCACCTTTTCGATCGTCAGTGCACCGAGGTAAAGAATGGAAGTCAGGTTGATAAAGATGAAAACAGCCAGCCAGAAAACAGCCATGACAGTCTTGACCCGTTTATCGAAGCGTTCCTCCAGAAACTGGGGCATGGTAAATATCTTCTTTTCGAGGAATATCGGAATAAAGTACTTGGCGACGATAATCAATCCCAGCGCCGCAATCCATTCGTAAGTAGCCATTGCCAACCCGATTGCATAACCGGAACCGGACATGCCGACAAATTGCTCCGCCGAAATATTAGAAGCAATAATCGAAGCACCGATTGCCCACCAGGCCAGTCCGCGCCCCGCCAGGAAATAATCGCCGGCATCCCGTTCTTCTCCTTTTTTCTTCCGGGAGACAAACAGGCCGACGAACAGGATCAGGGCACAGTAGGCGATAAAAATGACCAGGTCTATAGTATTCATGGTATCAATATTTAATGTTCTATATCTTTTTCTGAAAATATGGTCAAAATCCTCTGCGAAATTGCCTCGCTAATTAGAAAGGCATTATAGATTACCTACTAAAAAGCCTAGTTAATCAGAAAGGCACTATAATCATACTACAAAAATGCCTTGCTAATTAGCTAGGAATTATAGAAGATATACAAAGTTGCCTTTCTGATTAGCAAGGCAATTTCGCAGAAGATTATTATATGCTTCATTTCAATATCAGTCAAAATTCATCCTGCATCAAGGCCGAACGTCCTCCATCCATCAGAATCGTCGTTCCACTGATAAACCGGGCTTTGGGAGATGCCAGATAGACACAAAGTGCGCCCACTTCGTCCACCGTACCGATCCGTTTAACCGGATGCAGGTTGATCGTTCTCCGGCGTTCCTGCTCCGCATCCGGAAAGGAGTCAAACCAGGTATCGTTGCCCGCCGTATCAATAAAACCGGGTGCTACACCGACCGTACGGATGGCTGGTCCCCATTCAATTGCCAGGTTACGCACCAGTCCTGTTATCGCCGTTTTGGTAACGCTATACGGAAAACATCCGGGTATCGTACCGAACGCATGGTTGGAAGTCATCAACAGGATGACACCTTCCCCACTCTTTTCGAGATAAGGCTTACACAACTTTGACAACCGCCAATGGGAAGCCAGATTCAAATCCAGGTTATACTGCCAACGTTCTTCGGTACATCCTTCGGCTCCCTCAAACACATTCACTCCGGCACTGGAGACCAGGATATCTATCCGCCCGAACGTGTCGACCGTTTCCCGAACCAGCGCTTCCAGGTCTTCCGGACAGGTCACATCTGCCTGCCTGTATAAGGCCCGTACCCCCTCTGCCTCTACGGCTTTCCGGAAGGCAACCGCACATGTATCGGCTGCCGCTTTCCGGGAACACCCGGCAACATGGGCTCCGGCCTTTGCAAACTCGATAGCCGTACCCAATCCTATGCCGGATGATACACCGGTAACAAGCACCACTTTATCTTTATAGTCTATCGTAAAACTCATACGCTTAAATATAGAAGTTATCGGGAGCGTTCGTAGTAATACCCGGATGTTTCTCCATCTCCTCTTCCACCAGGTCGACGCCTAAGCCAGGACGATTGGACAAATGCAGATGACCGTCGTAAACCATTTCGGCAATCGGATGGTCGATCACCGTATCTCTCCAGGGAACATCGTTGAACATAAACTCCTGACGGAAGAAATTCGGTATCGCGGCACACACATGCGAAGAAGCCAGTGTCGATAACGGCCCATTCGGATTGTGAGGTGCAATCAGCACATTATAGGCTTCCGCCATCGTAGCCATCCGTTTCATTTCCGAAGGGCCTCCGCAACGGGTAATATCCGGCATAATCACGTCACAGACATGTTTTTCCAACAAAGAACGAATACCGAAACGGGTATAATGGCGTTCTCCCACACAGATGGCCACATCCGAAGGGATACGTTCACGCATAGCCCGCAAAGTCTGGGAACTTTCAGGGCCGGCAGGTTCCTCATACCAGGTGATATCCAGCTTTGCCAACCGTTCGGCCATCTTCACTGCTACGCGGTAGTTCAACATGGCATGCGTCTCGATCATAATATCGAACTCCGGTCCAACCGCGTCGCGGACAGCTTTCGATACATCGAAAGCCAGGTCCTGTTGCTCGGCTGTCAAAGTCAGATTCGAGGCCAGGTCTTCTCCATAAAAATAATTGGTATGTGCAAACGGGTCGAATTTCAATCCGGTGAATCCTGCCTCTTTTACTTTCAGGGCCTGCTCCGTATAATCTTTTGCATTATGGCCACCGCCGGTAAACCAATAGTTTGCATACAACAGAATATCTTTGCGATAAGCACCTCCCAGTAATTCATAACAGGGAACACCCAACACTTTCGCCTTCAGGTCCAGCAAGGCCATGTCGATACCACTGATAGCGCACAGGCTGGCTCCATACGGGCCGATCCAGTTCAGGTCACGATAAAGTTTTGTCCAGATAAAATCCGTTTTCATCGGGTCGAGGCCGATAATACGCTGTCCCACATGTTTGGCAGCTTCGAAAACGATCGGGCTCCCGGGCCAGTTGGTTGCTTCGCCGACACCGGTGTAGCCTTCGTCTGTATATATTTTAAGTAGCGTCCAGTTGTATTTGATACCTTGTACCAACCATACTTTAACATCTGTGATTTTCATTGTCTATTCCGATTTAATTACATGATTCCAAACTGATCGAAAGCATCACGTGCTTTCATTCCTTCCTGAATTTTCTTTAATACCATACGCTCGCCGCGGGCTTTTTCAAGGGCGCGGGTAAAGACTTCTTCTTCAATGCTGCGGGGTACGACACATACACCGTCGATATCTCCTACCAGCACATCACCATCATTAATTCGCACGCCATCCATTTCGATAGGTACCCGATAATCAATTACTTTTCCTCTCGGCGCCTGGTCCTGTGCATAAGGTCCGTAAGAAAAACAAGGAAAGTCGAGCGCCAAAATTCCTTTTGTATCCCGAGAATACCCATTGACCACTGCGCCGGCCGCTTTACACTGGATAGCACGGGCACTCATCAACTCTCCCCACAAAGCATAACAAGGAGACGAACCGGAGCAAACATATACTTCATCTTCCTTCAAGTCATCCAACGCTTCGAGCATCAACCCGAAAGAGCGTTTCAGCAACGGATTTTCTCCGCACTCTTTGCCATGTTCCAGCACATCAGCCTCCAGCACGGTCATAGCACGTCCCACCACCAGCATATCATCACGAAGCGGACGAATCTGCGGAGGAAGGAACTGACGGGTATATCCCATCTTATCCATTATGTCACCGATTACTGCGGTATAAAGCTCCTCCTTTATCAAAGAGAACAGAGCTTTATCATCATTCCATTCTTTCATATCCATATAGTTTATCAGTATAAATTATTCAATGATTACTGATCACAAAGTTAGCCGGAGTATACAAAAAGTCAGCCCGAAATTCATATCTCAACGTATGCAGGAAGGACCTTTTACGAAAAAAATGTGTACAAAACGGAAACTACTTAGTAACTTCCCGCGGAGTGATCCCCATCTGCTGTTTAAAGACCCTTGAAAAGTATTGCGGTGATTTGAACCCGCAGATAAAACAGATTTCCTTGATCGACATCTCCGTATTGCGCAACAATTCAATCGCTTTGTTAATACGGATCTGATTCAGATAATCCAGCGGGGAAAGATTCAGGTGTTGTGCAAACAGTTTGCGGAGGTACCGTTCGCCTACTCCGGTCTGCCCGGCCACATCACTGATGGATATATCGGTCTGATAATTCATACGAATATAGGAAATTGCCTTTTTCAGCGACTCATTTGTACAAATCGGCAGGTAAGATTCATCCATGTAACGATAGATAAGAATCAGCAGTTCCGCATAGTACATCACCACCAGGTATTGATAGTATTTATTTTTTAGGTTCATCTCGTTTACAATGCGTTGGACAGCCCGCATGATACGGACATTATTCACGATTTTAATCAGGCGGTTCTCTTCCGAAAAGATCGTTACGGGAGTCAGCTCGCCTGTCTCATCCTGTGCATGCGGATTGAAACGGGAAAATATTTCCGGTAGAAATTCCAGCTGCATCAGTGTCGTTCCTTCCGAGCCTGCTTCAAAGGTATGTTCCACATTCGAACAGATAATCATCATCTCGTTCTCATTGAAACTGATACTTTCGTTTTCCAGATGAAGGATGCAGTTGCCTTTCTTTACATAGTTGATCTCGATGCGCAGATGCTGGTGAGGGCCAAATGTTTCAAACGGCTGGAAAGAGACGAAACGAAAGACATCTGCCAGACGTTTATATTTTAGATTCTCCGTTATCCCCTCTAAAAGTCCCCAAAGAGACTGTTCTGTTGTCTTGTTATCCATGATATTCCTTTCCCTTGTTCTGAAGCAAAGATAGAGAAAAGACAGTACCGGATTTTACACTTCGAAGAAAAAAGAAGGACCGAAATGGTATCTTTCGGTCCTTTAACTTATACAAATCGGAACTAACCTATATATTCCTTTATTTTTCCAGTAATATAATCATTCCGCCTCTCCCCATAATCTCACATTGCTTCAAGGAAGACAGTTTTCCTTCCCATTGTGTATTTCTAATCTCAGGTAAGATATAAGAAGATGGTTTGAATCCGAGCAATTCCTCATCCAGTGTGATTTCAGCCGTCTGAGGCATATCCGTCCAGTTTGCCAGTACCACCAGCGCTTTATCACCATTCACATAAACGGTAGCCGGGATGTCCTTATTATCCGTTTTCACCGGACAACGTTCGTCCCAATAACCTCTCATCTGTGCATTCTTCATGCCAAAATCATCCCAAAGTTTCCAAAGCGGAACAGGATTTCCGCTCCACGGCAAACGGGGAAGCATTCCGTAAACCATCCCTCTGAATAGGTTCCGGGCATCCAGCGTTTCACTCATCAAGCCGAAAGGAATACCGGACATTTCCACCAGCCAGAAATCCAGCGTATTATTTGCTCTGAAACCTTCACCGATCCAGGTGCGGTCCACATAAGGTAACAGTTCCAGATACAAATGCAGTGAATTGGCATAACCGGCCCACTGGTTCATATGGTTCCAGGAATGGATATCTATCAGCCGGCGCTTTCCGTCGGCATCCATAATACGACGGGCACGTTGCAATGTTTGATGGTCCAGAGCACTGTCATCAATATAAACACCATCCAGCCCCAGATTCTTTATCATCCAATCCAAACCTTCCAGATAGTAATTGTTCCAGCGGGAATCAGGGGTAGTAATAACCGAGATATCCATATCGCCGGCATATTTACCTTCTTTAAAAGCGTTATACCAGGCCGGAATGAAATGAGTCGTCAGGTTCTTGTTCAACCATTCGTGAGGACCGTTCCGGTGAATCAGGGTACGGGCATCTTTTCCGGGACCGTCATGGATCACTTCACCACCCAGGCTACGTAACGCCCATAATTCCGGAATCTTCACCGTCAACTCACGGGTCGTATAATAAAGCCGGACATCCAGGTCCTTGCTGTGTGCATCCGAGATAAAACGTTTCAGGTCCGGAACTGCTTCATCATAATAAGGATAGTTAATGAACGGATATACATCTTTCTTATGATGGATATTAATCATATTGGCACCTGCTTCCAATGCAGCAGGGATATAACCGGCACTCACATCGCTGTTGGAATGGTAGAAACGTTTTTCCGCCAGTTCTTTCAGGTTAAGCGGTTTCACCGGAGTAACCAGCATATTGAAATTATAATGAAGAACATCACCTTTCTGCATAGTACGTTCACCACTATAGGCCGTCATCAGGACTGTACCGTCTTTATCAGGCAGAATATCGATACCGCCCTTATTGGCATTTCCCCACGAAGCAGGCAGGTTCAGTTTACCTAAACCATAATAGATATTCACCAGCGGGCGGACATAGTTTTCATCTTTGAAGCAGAAGTTCAGACCAGCATTTATATTTCCCATCCAGATCTTATCCTGATGTTTGTCGACATTCCATTGCCAGTTAATTACAGAATCCGGACGGAAACCGCCTTTATGTCCCAATCCCATCATATATTTGGCAGCATACGAAGTATAAGGTATTTCCAGGCGGATATCCTTTACTTTCACGTCTCCCAGGGATTTCACCTGTATCTGATAATCGACCAGGCCGTCGAAACCGAATTTACCGGAACACTGTACTTCAAAATTACGGTTTTTCCGGGTAGCTATCCAGTTTACCGACGCATTATTCCGTCCGGTGATCCGCAGGGAACCGGGTTTCAGCACTTCTTCGCCATTCTCTGTTTCTATCACGAACCGCATTTCTCCTGCCAGAACAGGATTATTGCTCTGATCGTTCAACTGGTTACTCTGATCATAACGGGTAGAAAGGGATTGAGGAAGACCTTCTTTCGACAGCTCCATCGTTCCTCCCAACCAGGAAATCGTTTGTTTCTGTAATTGAACCGGGACATACGGAGCCGTCGGTTCATCGGCATTACCGATGGAAGAATCCAGCCAGCGCAGGCGGGTTTTCCTCCATCCATCGTTATCCCCGTGGTTGGCAATGGGAGAACCTTGTACGGTCAATTCACATGCGATCTCTACCGGTTTGGCATCAGCAGCTTTGATCGTAACTTTTCCTTTATAAACGTCGCTTGCCGTTACAGGTACATCGGAACCGATCCATAATGCCTGCACATTTCCTTTGGAGACATTCACCGTCTTTTTAAAAGATTGGCCATTCGTATCAGTTCCTCCCAGGTTAAAACAACGGAAAGCAGAAGCCGGAATCTTATTTCCCTTTTCATTCTTCCAGTCAGAGAAGATAACAGATACGTCCGACAAGGTTTCATACGGAGCGAAGATTCCTACCTGCCAGGTATAGAACTCACCCGGAAGACAATCGCCCCGGAACTTTGTACGTGAATCGGCCGACCGTTCCACCCAACGCACAGGGATTGCATCCGTCATACGGATATCGTGTTCCCGGTCTTCTGTAAAACAGAAGTAACCGGCTTCCGGGTTTTCCTGTATCAACCTCTTCACCGCATCCGATGAAGCCACACGGCGCATTTCCGAGTCCTGCTCATTCACCGTACCCTGTCTTTTCAAGTCATCGAAGGCATTCGTTACATCATCCTGCGCCTGCATAACACAAGGCAGAGCCAGAAACGAACATACCATCAGGTACTTAATTTGTTTTCTCAACATTGTAGTATTCTTTTGATAATTGTTTGTATTTGTCCAACATTCGGCGGGCAACAACCACTTCGTCTCCTTCCGTTACCGGAGTACGGGCCTTACCCGGACGATCAACGAAAGCCAACTCCCAGTCAGCCAACGAATCATAAAACTCATTCGCACGGAAAGCCTGACGGCCTAAATCCATCTTTGCATCTTCCTCCCTATAAATCGTTCCGTTATCGAGATGTCCCTGCAACATATCATAGAACTGTTTCCAACGTTGCAGATAATATCCCTCAATCAAACCGGTCCATTCACGCCATGAGTAATCAAATTGACGTACATCGACCTGTCCGCCCCAGATAGTCACCAGTGAAGAGGCATTCTTTTCAAACAAATTGCGTTCTTCATCGGTCGTTCCCCAGGCACGGGCATCAGTCAACCACTGGTCAAAGTTTAACTCTGTACGGGTACGAAGCAAGATATCTACATCTTTTAATAACTCGAGGAAACGTCCGGAGTGCAGAGCAAATGCCTCTTTATCCTTTTTCTTAAATGCCTCGGCGGCTTTTTTATGTATTTCCTGTCCCAGGTTTGACATAATCTGACGTTGTACATCTACAATATCGAAACGATAAGGTCCGGATCCTTTCAATTGTTCCGCATCCTTTAATAAACATACTTCAGCTTCTATCAATGATTGCGGATCATAAGGAATATTAAAACCGGCATTCGGCCCCGACTTCTTCACATCCACAGCAGGACGGGCACAGATGATCGAACTGGACTCGACCCCATTCGTCCCGGCCCGATAAGGACCCGCCAGCAATAACTCCCAGGCCTTATTGGCGGCATCCGAAAATGCGCCATAACGACGTTCCGCATATTTATTCAACCATTCTTCCAGCTTTACCGAATCCTGATGAACCGGCATTTCAAATGCCAACTCATAAAATACAGGATTTTGTCCGATCGACTCCATGAATAAACCGGAACCTACCACATTCGGCGTTTTCTGTTTCGCTTTCATAAACTGATTGGATGATACCAGCGGCAAATCTCCGTGAAGATTGACACGTCCGCCGAAGTTATGCAGATTACCAACCACAAAATCATGATTACAGAAATGATCTTCTCCCCCTAACGCCCCGTTCAGGCTCAATACGAGCAGGTCATGTTTCGGTACGACGGATGCAATATCTTTCCGGAAGCTCCAGGCTTGCATCACCCACAACGCATCCGGATCGAACGTCTTCATCAATTTATGGATGGAAGAACCTACAGCATTCAGATATTCAGGGGTATCCACAGGCGGCTTGCTTTCATGGAAAGGATCGGCAGCATAGAGTCCGTAAGTTCCATATAATTTCTGTTCCTCTTCCAGAAAAGTTTTTCCCAGTTCCGTAAACAACGGATCCAGCGGATCTAACTGGCAGATACCTTCAAATCCATACCAATCCGGTTGTTTCTGTATCTTTGCTTCCGGAAACTTTTCCATCATCTTACGAGGTACAGCACCGGAAAAACCTTGCTGTATCGGTGTCATGCCTAATTCCAACTGACGGTTTACCACTTGTTTACCCAAAGCAATATGCGAATCGATCCACGATTTCGGCAGCGGTCCGCCAAAACTTTCGATATTAGGCATCCACTGCCAGGCAAAATGGGCAGGATCGACCAGATAAGAACGCGCTTCCTCATCCGTAAAACCGAAACGAAGCAGTGTGTTATACCAAACACCTTCCAAACCGACAACCGACAAAGGTGTATTGATCGAATTCATAGCCATATAGTCGATCTCACGCTGCCAACGTTCCCAATCCCACCAGGCACCGGTATAGCTCAAGGTACAATAATTAAAATAGACACGATACTTACCGTTAATTATCCGGTGTGTCGTCTCTGCCGGAACAGGCAATGTCGCCGGTAAATTCAACTGATCGCCAAACCAGGAAACATGGGCATTACAATGATATTTCAAATACTGGTTATAAGCTGTTGCCAACGATACCGTATTGTTCCCCCGCAACACAACCTTGCCGTTCTCCCCAGCCACTTCATAGACATCGTTCCCGTTCTCCGGCTCTATCAGTTCCAGACTAAACTGCTGACTATAACCCGGAGTAATACGTTCGATCAAGTCATAAGCAGCCTGTATCTGCGGGTCTTTCTGACAAGACATCAGAGATAAAATACAAAAAAGCAAAAATACTTTACTTACAATTCTCATGGTATAAATCTTTATAATTATTTATATTACTAGACGTAGAAAAGCCCGTTTACCCTATAAGGATACGCAAATAAACTTACTTTACACGTTCTACATATCTATCCCTGATATCCTACAATAGTTCGTTAAAAAGAACGGGTAGGCATCCGTTCGCCATTCCCTGCCTATCCGTTGGAAGAAAAGCGTACGTTTTTTTTCCTATATCCCGGCAGGTCATACCCTATAATGTACATACCGATACTCTATATTGTATTGGTATATTCATTATAGGGTATAGCAGACAAATCCATGGGGATAGATCTATTAATAGGTGTTCACCCGATATGGGCGACTTAGTAATGCCATCATGCCAGTACTACTATGTCATCTTGCTAGCATAGTAGTGTCAGTACCATTAGCTCTACTGTGTAAAGGTGGGTAACACTATAGTGCTACCTATTCATCCTTTATTCTCATCTTTCAGGTTTCATCCCTGTTTGCAGCTTTAATATTCAAAGGATCCGGCTGAAAGGAGAAAAAAAGCGAAGGCTTATACGATAAAAGAGGGGTACCTGTCCGATAAAAAACGGGGAGGCATCGGAGGACAGACAGATATTTACCCATTTAGAAAACTATTGGTATTTTTTACCTGTAAGATAAGTCTTCTCTCATTCTTAAAACATTTTTCAGTACACAAACCATGAACATCAAAGGACAGAAGACACCTGAAAACTGAAAGATGAGAAATAAAAAAACACTGAGAGAGGAGGTTTTTATATAAAAATTGTCACTAGAAAATCGGAGAAGCCTAACATATATGTCTATCCCCACTGATTTTCTTCTAAGCCGTTCTAATGTTCAATTTTAACAAGATAAATATCTCTGAAAAAAAATAAGGGACTTTTGCATTCAAAAGTCCCTTATTTTGTAATCAAAAGTCCTGTCTTAACATTTCAAAACACCGGACCTTTTTTCTGCTATTTTAGATCTGTCTTTACGGATGAAAAGAAACCGTTACTTTCCCCTGTACTTTATCGCCTTTTCGCAACGGCTTGTATTCTTTCTCGGCATGAGGGATCAGGAAGTTTTCCTTCCCCGGATTGTTATAATCGGCAACTAATAAGCGGATTGCATCGCCTTCTATCCAGGCACGGACATACTGCGTTCCGTCGGATTTCACTGTGACAGATTGTCCTGATCCGTCTTTCAGCCGGGCTGAGTAAATATTCTCCTTCGTAGAACGGAACATGTTTGAACCAGCTGCCGTCTGGTCATACGACCAGGATTTTACAGGTTGTTTGGAAGGACCTGCCAGTCCGGATACAGGCAAAGAGGCATCGAATGCTTCAGCTTGTCCCGTCAATGCTCCTATATGGTCTTCCGGATATACACTCCAATAGCCTTTCCGCTTCCAGTCCAGATGGGTAAAAGAAGAAGGTAAAGTAAATACCAACCCTGTTTGTCTCGGGGAAATATCCTGAAGCATAGTGAAGTCGTAGACAAAAGTGACTTCTCCGTTCTTATGAAAACGATATTCAAATATGCCTTCGGCTTCTTTATAAATTCCTTTTACTTTTATACTAATAAGTTCATCACCCGGCAGGCAGGTAACAGACTGAGCTATCCAATTTTCGCAGACTGGGTTATATGGCTTGAACTTCTGGTCTTTTCCGACCATCTGGACACCTTCGCCATCTCCATTCAACGGCAGTACTATCAAAGCAGGTGATTGCAGCAATACGGCATTTCCTCCCTGACCGGCAGACAACAATCCGTTGCGTTTATCCACAGTAAACACACCTCCTACCGACTGAATCTCGATAACATCGGCTTTTTCCTGACAAGAGAGTTGTCCTGACTGCCCTTGTCCCTGTGGCTTGATCTGTTCCGGTAAAATACGGAAACTGTATTCATCGATCACAAAACCACGGACACCGGTAACCGTCAGTTCCAGCTTTTCCGTATTCCGTAAAGATTCCGGCAACTGAATTTCGAACTCTCCTTCCGAGCGGGGAGCCATATCGGTTGTTACCCTGCCGCTCTTTCCCCCGGCTTTCCACACGATGGAACATTCCGACAGATCACTGAAATTATGACGGTTCTCCACATGGAAACGGACAATACCGTCGGCCGACATATTTCCTTTCTGTACGATCTTAACCGGACTGAATGCTTTCTTCATTCCCCAATATTCCGGTTTCTCACGCCGCCATCCATCTATCGGTCCCCAGGTTCCGTAACCGACCGCCTTTTCACCCGGCAGGAAGAAGGTATCGTCGATACCGGCCCATATCGCACCGCCCAGAACACCCTGGCTATGATACATATCATTCCACATCTGGTCCAGCAGAGGTCCCCACATCGAACGAAGTCCCGGATCGGCCGCCAGTTCCAAGCGGTTGTAAGCATTCAGGTGGCAGAACTCGTCGAATGTGACGGGGCGTTTGCTATTGCGGTATTTATTCGGTCCGGTAGGTCCGGGATAATGATGATTGGTTACTTCCAGTTCGCCGTTATCGGCATCCGGTCCCCACTGGCTGAAGATGCGCGGACGTGTCGGGTCCATCTGCTTCACGACTTCTCCCGCCTTTTTGAAATATTCGGCATATTTCAATGATTCATTTCCCAGCGACCACATAATAACGGAAGGATGGCTGCGGTTCAGGTTTACCATCTCGACATGCTGGTTCACCAGTACGGCATCATGCATCTCTTCCGGTACATTCGTGTTATGTGCCCAGCAGAAAGGAGCTTCCACTTCTACCAGCATTCCCAGTTCATCGCAGGCTTCCAGTAAGGCTTCATCGGGCGGATAGTGGGACGTACGGATATAATTCACATTACCACGACGGAACAACTCGACATCTTTCCGCCACATGCCGTCATTCACAGAACGTCCGCGCAACGGCATGACCTCATGACGGCAAACACCCCGCAGCTTTACCGGCATATTATTTATATACATCTGGTTGCCGCGAACTTCCACCTGGCGGAAACCTACCCGGCGTACCGTTTCATGCAACACCTTCTTTCCGTCTTTCAAACGGCAGGTCAACGTATATAAATAAGGATGCTCGGAATCCCATTTCTCCGGTTTTGCGATACTGAAAGAGAGGCTGGCTTTCTCTGTCGCACCTGCTGCTATCTTTTGAACCGGGTTAGTATTTTGTTTTAACGCGATCTCTTTTCCGTTTGCATCTTCCAAAGAGAAATGAAGGGAAAGGTTTGAAGCGGGAACCGATGACTCATTGCTAATTTCAATATCCGTTTTCAGTACGGCATCCATATAAGTACTGTCAAAAGAAGTATTTACATGAAACATCGACATATTTACATCCGGTAAGGTAAACAGATACATATCCCTTGTTATCCCTCCCAACGGATGAACAGCGTACTGGGAACCGCTGGAAGTCGAATCGGCAAGGCTTTCCGATCTCACCGACACAGCAATTCTGTTCTCTTTTCCTGTCTGTACCAGCTCCGTTACATCCAGTTCAAAGGCGGTAAAGCCGCCCAGATGGGCTCCGGCTTCCTTACCATTTATATAAATATGGCTATCGCTATATATACCGTTGCAGCGTAGTTTGATCCGTTGGCCGTTCCAGGAAGAAGGGACGGAAAACGTACGGAAATAACCGGCCGCCTTTCCTTTTTCCACTTCAAAGCCTTGCATTACCCATTCGCCGGGCACTTCGATACTTTTCCAGTTGGTAACACTTCCTTGCTTCCAGAATTCTTTTTCCGGAGAAGGATTGAACTGCCAGCTCCCTCCCAAAGGGATCTTTTGCTTCTCCACCTTTACGGGCAAAGGGGAAAGACGCGGAACCGTAAAATCTGTTGCACTGACCGATTGCAGGCATAAAACCGAAACCAGCAAGTAGAATAGTTTCCTTACATTCATATACGTATTTTGTGTTTTAATGATATTAATACAATTTCCACAGGCAAATTAACGACATTTATTCTTTTCGGCCCATACAATAAATAAAACAAAAGACTTTAATTCGGAACTAATTTATAAGAAATGCTTCAAATACGGAACTACAGGCATAAAAAGCAAAAAGAGCCATTATTCACTTATTTATTAAGTTGAAAAAATGGCTCTTCAGACGGATGATAGTATTTAGGATTCTGTTTCCCTATTTACCATAAACATATACCTCAGCTACACTCGTATAAGGTTCACGGTTACTATCCGGAAGTAATAATTTCAGGTAACGTCCCTTGCCTGCCCCGGTAGTCTCCGGTAATGTAATTGATGAACTGTCTCCTTCGTCAAACACGGCTATTCCTATTTTTGTCCAGTTACCTGTATTGGCATCCGGTTGATCGGATACATATAACTCAACACTTTTGGTATCAGTGTTACCTGACCGGCGATACAATTCAACCCTGGAAATCTTTTTCGGTGTCTGCATATCTATTACGGCCCAATGAGGCAGAGGTGCATCCCCGTCTTCGTAGGCCGACTGCCAATAGGTACTCAAATCATCGTCTATCAATGCATCCATTCCACCACCTTCGGAGGTCGAGACATCGGAAACGGACAAAACCTTCCACGAACTACAGTCATATTTATATTCTATCGGGAAAGGTGTTTCATATTCTTTCCATGCAGTGGCAAATGTATCGATCGCTGCTGCTTCCGGAATATACAAAGACCTGTATTCAAAGGTTGAACCCGACTTTACATCCGGTAATAGAACTAAATCATCTGTAGAAGGGACTTTTGCTATTGCTTGTGAACCATCCTTTTTCACATAACGTACTTCACTACGAACCAAATATTGAGGTGCATAATACCACTTGATTGTTCCTTCCTGATCCGACAGTGACAAACTTTCTATCAGACGATCATTCAATGTTGCTTGGTAAGTATCTCCATAAGAAGTTCCAAAATCAGTCATAAACAAAGATTTATGTCCAAAATTATCTGTTGCCTGTATATTGAATGTATAAGATTTTTCTTCCAAATTATCCAATATGACAGAAATACTATCGTAACCGGTCTTCAGTTCAACAGGAATAATCAAAGAGTCAAGTCCGTCATTCCAATACACATCTATAGAACGGACGTTAGGAGCATTATAAGTACGACAATTAAATAAAACTCGTCCTTTACCTGCAATAAAGTATACGGAATCAGGTTTGGGAGCATAAATAATCTCACCACCTTCTATATACTCTTTGTGTATATCCATAAAATCTTCACAAGAAGTGAAAGATAAAATGAAAGTAGCCAGTATCGCTAAACTATATATTCTTTTCATAATTTTCTTATTAATATGTTGATACTATGCATTATTCTTCAACCTGTCCATAAAAATCAAGATCTGCAATATTCGAGAATGTTGCTCCTCCAAAAGCAGACATAAAGACTATACGAACATATCGTACAGGAGGTAGGGATACGTCAAATGAAAATTCATGTCCGTTATTAGCAACATCCATATCCAAATCCGTTACGGTAGAACCAGAAGATCCGGAAGGTTTCACAATTTCACAGTCCATCACTTTAGTCCATTCGCTCCAGTCTCCACTTTGACTCGGTTCATGGTCACACACATACACTTCAAATGTTTTTGGATTACCATGCCCATAAGCAATATTTGCTCCATAATTATAAATACGTTGATGTACAACCAATCGACTCATTTTAGCTACAACACCTAAATCGAAAGTAGCAGGAGCACCTGGTAAAGCGTTCGTAATAAAACAACCGAAAGTATTGTGATCGTCATCCAATATATAAGCATCTCTTCCTTCCCAATTTGTCAAACTTTTATCATTCGCCAAATTCATTACACGCATATTCTTTTTGTTCAATTTTTCTTCGAACAAAGGAACAACTTCTGCAGTGAGGGTATCGGAATAATTATCAAAATTATCGCTTATTATCATAGAGAAATTCTTAGGTTCCGGAGCATATCCTCTGACATTATAAACATTCTCATCAATATTACTCATCATAATATTCATGGTTGCCATTTCCCCTGTGGAATCCGGAGCTAGAAATTCAATATTAAGAGGGGCTTTTTCCGGATTCCTCCAGCTAAAACGTGCACCGCCAAAGTCTTGCTCAATAGCAACTGATTTGACAGCTTTAGCCAAAGCAGACTCCAATGGAGTAAACTTCACCTCTATCGGATCTGACAACTCTTGGGCACGATTCACAGCATAAAGAGTTGCTGTATGTTCCGAAGTGTCATTATATCCCTGGATTGCCAATTTATCTCCGTAATATGAAGCAGTCACTTCATATTCCTTACCATTAGTCGTAGTATATAAACATTTTACCGCCAATAAATCTTCCGTATTGGGAATTTTATAAGAAACAACAGCTCCACCAGCTGTGGGTTCAACTACAACATTGGTAACAACTCCCGGTTTACCTAAGCTTTCACTGATCGGTAACAGCTCTTTCTCAGAACAGGAAAAAAGAAACGGAAGTAATAATGTAAACTTTAAATATCTGGTATTCATATGTATGTCATAAATAATATAGATTAATAATTACCATCCCATATTCTGACGTAACAGTGGGTTTTTTACTATTTCTGACTCAGGAATAGGAGCAAAATAGTTTTTAAACTCAAAAGATTGCTCATAAATGGCAGTTGGAATATAATAGTTTTTAACATCCGAAGCATTGATATTCCAACCTTCAATGATACGATTTTGCTCAGCCAAAGCAGTTTTCCAACGATGGCTATCCCAGTAATAAGAACCTTCACATGCCAATTCTATTTTACGTTCCTGGCGGATTATATCACGCATTCCTTCTTTAGTGGTCGGTTTGTTCGGTTGTTTGGAATATTTACCCCAAGACTCGACAACGCCTTTAAGACCGGCACGTTCGCGTACCATATCGATATATTTGTACACTTCGGCATCCGGTGCATCTTTCGATTCATTCAAAGCTTCAGCGCACATTAACAACAAATCTGCGTAACGCATGTCAGGGAAAGGATAAGATTCCCAAGTGATACTGTTGGCATCCCGGAAAGAGCTATTGATGGAAACCAGTTTTTTAGGCCAATAACCAGTTGCATTATACTGTCCCGGATTTCCAACGGTAGACACTTCCCCGAAACGATTTTTGGGGAACAAACATTCAGCATCGTCATCCGGCATATTCTTATAAGAATTTCCATACCATTTACCTCTGTCAAATCCTAAAGTAGAATAGAAACGTGGTTCACGGTCAAAATTCAAAACTACCGTTTGTTCACCTTGCTGAATATAATAGCGATGCTCCGCATCACCGACACGTAAACTATAACGACTGGCATAATCATACGTATTATCTTCTTCAATAGGAACACCGTTTTTTGAATAAAATCGTTCCACAGTCGATAAAGGTACACTCATTTTTTGCAGTACATTCCCCAATGATGTGGAAGTTTCAAAATAAGTGAAACATTCGGATTGGAAACCACCGCTGACAACCGAAGCCGTATTACTCCAAATCAGTTCAGGATTCCATCTGTGACTAATCACACCTCTTAATGTTTGTACCAACAACGTTTGATCGGACAGCGGTTTTGTTGCTACATAGTCTGATGTTTGATACAAACGGATACCGGCCGCTTCACTCACTTCTACTGCTTTTTTACATGCTTCTGCCGCAGCCGTCCAACGGGTAGGATCATAAACCTGGTTAAAGAACGGCTCACCATTATGATCCAAAAAACTATTATAATCTGTGTTTCCATTAAACAATGGGCTGGCCCAATACAATAGCACTTTAGCTTTTAGCATGTGAGCTGCCGGTTGTGTAAAACGACCTAATTCAGATGATGGGTTGGTAAGTACTAACGGTAAACTTTCACTATCTATCACTTCGTTGATCAAATCCATAACATATTGAAAGCAGTCGTCTACTTTCTCACGATAAACACGAACACCCTGAGTCGATTCTGTCACAGGAGGACTTTCACGCAGCGGGCAAATAGGACCGTAATACGACAACAAATAGAAGTGCAGATAAGCTTTTATCAGTTTAACCTCGGCAATCATACGTTGTTTTTCGTATTCATCCAAGTCTTCGACATTGACAATTCCTTTCATGAAAGTGTTACACTCACGAATTCCGGCATACAATCCTCCAGTACCCCAATAGTTGATAAGGGCACTTGTCGAATTATCAAGGCCTAATCCGAATTGCATTCCTTTTTCCGTATTATATTCCGTATTCAAAATCATTTCCAAAGCGCCGAAAATAGCAGGGTTTGCATTTCTGTTCATTGTAGACGGAAACTTTGAATAACAGGTTGCCAAATATTTTTCGACCGTATAACGATCTGCAAAAGCATGCTCTTCCGTTGCAATGTTGTCCGGAACGACATCCAAAAAGTCGCAGGATGTTGCAGTGACAGCCACACAGGTGCATAAAATATATTTAAATATTGATTTCATTTTCTTTCGTTTTTATTATTTTAAAATCCTAAGTTTATGCCGACATTAAAAACACGCTGAATCGGATATCCAAAACCATTACCAGCCATTTCCGGATCCCATAGCTTGAATTTACTCCAGCACAAGAGGTTCGTTCCACTGACATACACACGGAAATTCTGTACTTTGATCTTCTTGAGCAAGTCTCTCGGCAGCGTATAACCTACCTCAACAGATTTCAAGCGTAGGAATGTCGCATCCTGCATGAACCAAGTACTGGTTTGATTATTATTAGCAATGATTTGATTGGACAACCTAGGCCAAAATGCATACGGGTTACGATTATTTTCCGACCAATAGTTATCTGCAATTACTTGCAATACTTGGTTTTGTCCGGTCATACCATCATCATCACTTTCTCCAGCATTCCCGTCTATAAAAGGCATAATTCGTTTTTGGTTCAACCAAAAAGATTGCCGTCCGGAACCTTGGAAGAAGAAAGAAGCGTCAAATCCTTTATATCCGGCTGAAAGTCCGAAGCCATAGTTGATTTCAGGGGTGGTTGGATAACCGATGGGCACTTTATCCAATTCTGATATTTTTCCATCCCCATTCACATCCCGGTATTTAATATCACCTGCCTTGTATTCTCCGAATTGTGTTGGTGAGTTTTTTACTTCTTCATCATCAATAAACAAACGTTCGGCTATATATCCCCAAGTTTGACCTAACGATTTGCCAATTTTTGATAACCAGGGGGTGGCACTGTAGTCTGGTTCTTCCCATTCAACCGCTTCGCTAGTCGCATACGTAAAAGTTCCGCGTCCTGTCAACCACAAATCTTTATTGAAGCTCTTTTCAAAATTAAGTTCCATATCGACACCATGTCCTTTTGCTTTACCCAAATTGGCTTTTACAGCAGGTACAATACCCATTGTTCCCGGAATGATACGATCTAACAGAATATTTTTTCTTCGTTCGGTAAAATATTCCACATTAGCCGACAAACCAAAAGTGGTCGTTGCTTCAAAACCGACATTCATCTTATAAGATGTTTCCCAACCGATTTCATCATTGGCATAACGATTAAAACTGATACCTCCCGGATTATAGTCCATTAAAGTACCCCAATTAATAGAAGAACCTGCCCCCATGTTTACATCCGAAAGATAGTAGAAACGGTCATTTCCGCTACCGATCTGATCCTGTCCGGCCATACCGTAAGATCCTTTCAGTTTAAATTGTGAAAACACCTCAGTTAATGGTTCGAAAAACTCTTCATTGGAAACCATCCATCCCAATGCACCAGAAGGGAAGAATCCCCAGCGGTTATTCTTAGAGAATCGTTCAGAACCGTTGTAACCGAAAGTGAATTCCCCGAAATAACGAGAGTCGAAATTGTAAGCTAAACGGCCCGCCAAACCGATATTCCTATAAGGCAATGACAACTGTAAATTATCGGCTATACCTGTCTTTTGGTTACGCATCGTGTAAACTAATAAGGCATTCACGTTGTGTTTATCTTCAAACAAGCGGGTATATTCAGCTTTCGCTTCCAAATACACACTGCTGTTGATTTTGCGTTGTCCTGGTTGGTAATTGATCCATTCTGTTCCGGTTGTCGGATTCAAACGGCTTAATTTGTAAGATTGATCCTGCATATCGAAAGAGCTGATGCTATAATAAAAAGGAGTATATGCACGATTCACGGTATATTCCGAATAACGATCCATATTGACAAGTACGCTGGCTGTTAATCCTTTGGTTATCATATCCAGGTCCTGATTCAAGACAAACTGTGTCAACATTGTATTCTTACTGTATTCGTTGTAACCTCTTAATGATTGGGCGTAGGGATTGATATAATTGGCATCTCCGTAGTTACCAAACAAAATATGTTTGGCATAAGAGTATTGTTCGTCCGGTTCATAATAAGGCTTGAATAATACCGGATTGGCTTGCATTACGTAATTATACATACTACTACCACCTCCAATTGGACCTGAATAATCGTCGAATGCCGCACTCATACGTAAAACCAACTCGGTAGTCTTTGTCAAGTTCACATTCACGTTCGAACGGATCGTATATTTCATCAAATTGATATTTGAGTTAAAGTTGTTACGCTTGTCAACCTTCATATTACCGTTGTCGCGTGTCATATTGGCCGCTACATAATAACGGGCTACCTTACCACCACCGCTTACACTAATATTTGCACGTTGGTTCATCGTCAAATCACGGAACATGGTATCATACCAATCTGTGGCTGGGAACAGATTCGGATAAAGGCCACGTTCGGTCATGGTTATTTTTTCTTGGGTATACAATGCCAAACCCATCGGATCACGTGTTTTGATTGCTTCATTATGCATACGCATATAAGTGACCGGATCTGCCAATTTTATCTTCTCGGTAGGAGTTGAAAACGAATTTTCCACACGAACATTAACAGAGACCTTACCTTCACGTCCTTCTTTAGTCGTTACTGAAATTACACCGTTGGCTCCACGTGCACCATATAACGCTGTAGCAGTGGCATCCTTCATGATCGTAAAGCTGGCGATATCGTCGGTATTCAAACGGGACAAATCTTCTGTTCCCAACTCAATACCATCAATCAATATCAGCGGGTCTTTTTTAGCATCTGCTCCGAATGTCGTGATACCGCGGATGAAGAAGTTGGCATTGTCTTTTCCCGGTTCACCACTTGTCTGATAAGAAATCAAACCGGCAACACGACCTGCAAAGGCTGTGGTCAGGTTACTGCTCGGGATTTTCAGTTCTGCCGGTTTTACCGTTGTGATGGCGGAAACTACGCTTTCTTTTTTCTGCTTGGCAAAAGCAACAACCGTTACTTCCTCCAACTGGTCAGCCTTGGACTCCATCACGATGTTCAAGAAACCTTCGCCCTTATAGGTTAATTCTTTTGTTTCCATACCAATGTAAGAAACAACCAATATTTCATTGGTTTTGACACCATCGAATTCGAAATTACCATCCACATCTGCAATCACCCCCTTCGTACTACCTTTGATTTGTACTGTGGCTCCGGGAAGCGGATCCCCTCCGGTATCTGAGATCTTTCCTTTGACCTTTTTCCCGTTTTGTTGAACATGGCCGACTATCAGCTCCATCCTGTTTGTTCTCTCATCGTTACGACTTATCGGAACGTTCCTCTTTTCTGTAGCCGACATATCTTCGACCGCAAAAGCCGGAGAGACAGAGACTAACGACAGAGGAACCAAAAGTCCTAAGAGTACCTTTTGTTTCATAATGTAAACTTTTAATTAATAATATAGATTAGGATATTCTTGTTGTTTTCACCTTTACTTCTGCGTGGAGACAGTACTATCTCCGATATGTAGATAAGGTTATCTCCGATAGGGCGACACCGGTATCCCCATAAAAGATACAGTAGTGCTTGTTATTACGTCACGGTTATTCTATTTCCGGACGATCGTTTTCATCACTTCCACTTTTTGTCCCTACATACACCGGAATTGATACAGAACGAGGTGTTTTCAATGTTACTCCAGTGCCTTTCGTATATTGTGTGGTAACGGTCAGTTCATATTCACCATCGGTCAGTTCCGTAAGTACTAAAAAAATCAGTTCGGAGGGATTATTGGTGGCAAACATATCTTCGGTTATTTTAGTAATGGCATCGTTCTCCTTATTGCGGATGGCAATACCCACAGAAGCATCTTCACCCACTATTTTCAAAAACGCACCACGAACAGCAATGTTTCGTCCGGGAGTCATGCAACCGTCTTTCAGTTTGGTTTTCTTATCTTCTGTTTCCAGAATGTACATGACATCATTCTTTTCTCCCTGAAGGACAACATCCGTCTTGGCGATTTCTTCACGTAACACTTTGTCCTGGGTAAAAGATACATAGATATTGTTCTTTGTCGGATCCCAACGTCCCCCTTCTATGATTCCGGAGAAGCGGGGAACCGCATAAAACAAACCGGTATTCACATAATATCCGTTCATTAGAAAACGGGCAACAATCCTTTCGAAAAGGGTAACGACATGGGTTAAAGTTTCCGGTCGCAAGCCGGTATCTTCTTCCCTCATTTCCTTATAAATCTCCGGCATGCCTACATGCCCGGCAGGATCAAGAATCAGGATTTTGTCATTTGGGTCTTTGGTAACGCTGTTCGGAGCGATCCATCCTTTTAATTTGTTTTGCATAATAGTTCAATTTGCGAAAGACTACTGTCTCTCTGATTTGTAATTTTGTTGTTATTTATGTGTTATTACCATGGTCTTAGTAGAACTACGTTTTTTATTAACAAATATTCATCAAGGGAAACAGATATGGCAAAATCTGTTTCCCTTATAAATACTAAGTACTATCTACTTATCTCCATACACTAACACGCAATAATGAAAACATCCTGAATTTCAGTAGTTTTTCAATAGTCCAAAATTACGATATCTTATTTGTTTCTTTATTGTTGCTACCTTTTTGAGTTGTGACCTAAATGGACTTAATTGTAAAAATAAGTATACATAACGGAATTGTTGTTTTGTTTCAACATTTTCAAAGATGTAATTCACATTAAACAAAGAGACATCAAAGCATTATACATCAAGCAAATACACAAAAAGCACATATCATAGTTCTACTAAGACTATGGTTCAAGGATTATCAATGAAACTATCCTTTTGATAGAAGTATTAAAGTTCCAAAGCCTGAAAAGGTCTATTAAATATCAAACGTGAATATTTGTTTCCCATTTTCAATATAAAAAACTTGTTCCTCTTGCCCTTTGGTCAAATTACGAAGCCAGAATAAAGCATTGGCAGGCACTTCATAATGTAAAACACGTTCGTTTGATGCAACCTGGCATCCTAATGACACCCATCCTTTCACACCGTCTTGATAAAAAAGTTCATACTCGTCTCCCGGCCAAATAAAGTTGTCATCATTACGAGGGGAAAATCTGATTCGTTTAATAATACATTCTTTTTCTGTTTTATAAGCGATATATTGGCTCGTATCTATTGCCCAAAAAAAAGACAAAATATCACCGTCTGTTATTGCTTGGTAATATGAATCCTTCGAACGGGAAGGGACATTATTTATTCGTATCAATTCGATCGGTTCTTGTAACAGTGAATCTTCATAAAAGGCTAATTCCGCCAATTCGATATGTTTCCCACGAGGAGATACATATCGTACATAGTTATACTTATTAGAAGTTGAAACTGGAATTTCATAATAATTTGTACGAAGTGTATCCTCGAATTCATACAGTAATTCCGGATCTTTAAACGTACTATCACGACTCCCTTCAATACGGGCTCCGATAATATTGTTATACAAAAACATACGGTAATTTTTTATTAAAGACATTTTTCGGTACAAATCCACATCTTCCGTCTCATCCTTTAATGGTTTTAATAATCGTATCGAATCCCCCAGACAGACAAAGGGGTAGCCGGCCGGTCGATGGGTTTCCCCGTTTGAATACAACGGCTGGTAAATGATATCCGGCTCCACATTTCTAAATACCGCTGTTTTTCCTTGCCTACGTGCTATATCAACAGGAATCCAGCCACGAGGACTAAAAACACCCAAATAAACAAATTCTTCCTTGCCTTCTTTTTGAATCGGAACTACTATATTATTCGATTTAAGATAATTAGCTGTTACGTCTTTCTTAAAATGATCTTTAAATAAAAACGGAACTTTCTGATTATTTCTAATATCGTCAAAAGATTCTTCTTGTATGCCATAATAACTACGATAAACCTTGCCCTTTTTCCTGCCATCGTCTTTCATGTCTCTTCTTGCCAAAAAAGCGTCAAATGAAAAAGGGAGAAAACGCCCTGTCGTATCGCGAACTACACACCAGGTATGCCCATATTGATATTCCGGAGAATAAACAAACTCATCAATTGCAACAGGAATGCCACAAGCCCGCATAGCATAGACCGCCATATCACAAGTTTCCCGACAAGACCCTATGCGATAATCAAACAAAAAATCTCCACCCAAATGTGGAGTTGAAAAGGCAGTAAAGTAATAATATCCTTTTTTCTTCAAATCAGAAGCTATTATATTACAGGCTTCTACTACATCCGTACCCCCCGGACACAAAGAGTCCAATAAATGGGAATAATATTCATAATATTTTTTCCGCCATGGACTTAACGCTTCATCATAAATGCGATAAGGTAATATCAATTCACAAAATTCCTCAAAAGGAAGATGCTTATTCCAAGGACGTTCTTTATAAACACGAAACGCCAAATCTATATTTTCAATCAGGTATTGGGCATTAATCGTCTTACTATCGGATACTTTATAAGCCGAATATCCGGAGATATCCCTCCATTCTTCAATCGTTTCTTTCGATATATAACGTTCTTTTGTTCCTTCTGCCATGACCGACAACAATGAATCGAGTTGCCATCCTGCATATCCATACCAATGAAACATATTTTCGATTAAAAAGCTTGCTGCTGCTAACTTTTCCGGATCGTCCTGATAATGCTCTAAAACAGCATCCAGTTCAGAACGATTCGGACCGGCAGACTTCAATGTCCGTTTCAGCTTATTTTCCGAACAAGAAAGGAACAAAAAGAAAAAGCTTACAATTAAGTATATGAATTTCATTTATAATTTAATTTTGTAAAGATTCTATTCCAATGAACCTCATTCGTATTCGGGTCTTTGGAAAAATAAATAAACATAGCAGTTCCTAAAATAAAGTCTTCAGGAAGAATTCCCCATAAACGGGAGTCATAAGAAATGTTCTGATTATCACCACATAAAAAATAGTAGTTTTTCAAAAAGCAATAATCTTGTATTAGCGAATCACCCAACAACGCTTTTCCGGATCGAATTGCAATTTTTTTCCCTGTCTCATACTCGATACATTTTTTATAATGTCGATAATTAGATGAATCAATACGTACTACATCATTACATTTTGGAAGATAAACACTATCTGAATTTCCTAACCCCCAACGATAGATCTCTCCCGGTGTAGCTGAACAGCGTTTACAATAATATGTCTGTGAATCGAATGACATTTTCTCTTCCGATGTAGTGTATGGATAATTAAAAATGACAATATCTCCTTTCTTTATACAACGATATCCCTTTTTGCGTTTCACCGACAGAGTACCATCATTATTCTTATAGTAAATCCTTCTACCCGGAACTTGCAATGAAGCAATAATATAATCTCCTTTTTGTAATGCAGGATACATTGAGTCACTGGGAATATGACAAAAAGCAAACCAATATGTCTTCATTGCAATATACCAAAGAGGAAATACTAGAAATAGTATCAAAACTATTTTCCCTTTTCTTCCCATACCGCTTAATTATTCATTTTTGCTGATCAACGAATTGATTTTCCGGAAATATTCGGCTGTCAACTCCGGTATTTCTTGATGTGGTATAAAAAAGTTAAACATTCTCATGTCTTTATCCAACATGAAGAAATAAGGGATGTTTTCTTCATCCATTGCCAAATTGAGGGAATCGACATGATACACATGAAAAAAGACCTTATTGATACGTTTAAAATCGCGTAAATCTTTCTTCTGTCGATAAGTACTCAACAATAAAACATTTATATCCGGATGTTGTTCCTTAAAATCCTTTAAAGCCGTAACAGCATAATCCACACAAGGAGAACAGCTCAAATAAGAATACCTCAACACAAGTGTGTAGCGGTCTTTACGAATCAAATTCTTTACTTCTATTTTCTCTCCCTTTTCTGTAAGCAAAGGAAAATCTTCAGGCAACACAGGTTGCCCTTGAAACATACGAATTATGTCTGCTTGTAATAATGTATTTTTATGGAACAGAATATCCGCTTCTTTTTGAACTGTTTGTTTCTCCTTATCATTCAACCCTTCTTTCATATATAAAGCATAGGAAAGAAACAGGTTGAATAATAAAAGTGTACCAAATAATAAGTATTTCATATCACTTCAGTTTGTACAATACCAATACAGGATTATCATCTTCTTTGACCTCTTTCAAAGCTTCTATTGCATGTCCTTTTGTTCGTCCGTAACAAACATGACTGGCTTCAATTGATTGAATGAGCTCATCGTTGTTGCAAGTCAAAATGTGTTGCATTAGATACCAGTATTGTTCTGAACTCCATAAAGCACCGATATGTTCTGCTTTATTTTCAGAACGGGAATAGAAGACAGTATGTTCTATAGTGCTATAAACGAAAGAGAATATGTAATATTTGTCCGTACATATTATATTCTTGATCCCAGAAATAGGCCATTTCTTATTTTTTAAACAATAATTCAATTGCTCTCTATTGGGTAAATCTTTAGGAAAGAGTTTGTCTTCTTCAAACTTTACCTGTAAAAGCGTATCCTCTTTTTCCGGAGTCAATCGTGAAATACGAAATGTAGAAGGGAATGTGGCATAAAATTTGCCTTGATAACTTGACAAATATCCACCGTTTATTGAGGGATCCATTTGACTTTTTTCATACCCGGCATATTGGGTACAAATATTTTTTGTATTTCGATCCATCACATGTATATTGGTCAATGATTGAGAGCTTTGTCCTGTAAACAGGTAAATATGTTTTTTATCCATTAAAAAGCCTGTATAAACATCCGATAAAGGAATTTTATCTACGTAACTAAAATCAGGTAACTGATAAATCATGATTTCTTTTCTTACATAGGATAAAGCATATAGTTTGTCATTTTCAATCTGAAAATCTATCAAAAAGCTATATTCCTCGGGACCATTCCCTTTACGATCCAGTTTCCCTAAATAATGACCCTCTTTATCATAATGAAATATCATTTCCTGATCCTTGTCTAAGACATAATAATCCGATTTGTATCGGGTTAATTTATCTATTTTGGTTATCAAACACTCTTCGTTTGTTTCAAGTGGAATAAAACGAACCGAGTCAAATAATTGTTCACCTTTTATTGTGAATAAAGAATCATCCGCCAATTCAATATCTAATATTGGTACTGCTTTGGATATTGTTTTATCAAAATGACAACTAACGAAAAAGTATGTCAGACAAAATAAGAATGCTATATTTTTCATATAAATCATGTTTTTAATTGTGAAAATAATAATTGAGAAAGTAGCCAAGATTTATGATGTTATTTACTCTTCAAATAGTGTCAAGTGAATTTAAATAGACTCCATTTTGTAATAGAAATCTGCACATGTTTGGCTTGTACAAGAAACTTCATTTCCCCCATAAAAACATTTGGTCTCAGCTTTTTCCCATGTTTTAGTAAATTCACCCCCACCGCCGGCTTCTCCTACTTTAAACTTTTTCCCTAAAATAGTAACATAACCATCTGCATCTATGGTTGTTGATATTGTACAGTGGCCAGGTTCACTGTTATACCCTCTCTCATCATTCGTAGCCGAAATAACTTCTATCGAAGCCACTTTGGAATCATAGGACTGAATAAAGTCCAATGCTACCTTCAGGTTGATTACTGCTATGATACATACTATTAGTGTACCGATAGCTAACTTTTGTTTTTTAGTCATAACTCATTTGTTTTTTAATTGTTTGTACTTTTATCTTGGTTACTTCTTCTTTCATTTTATCAATGGCCTCGGAGTCGACTTTAGGCTTCTTGGTCAACACAATGTGCTTCATTTTTTCAAACTCTTCCGGATGTAAATACTCCGGTGAGGCGTATAATTTAGCAAGGAGGTAATAAGGATAAATACGTCCCGGAAGTAACCAAACTGCGTCTTTAAAACACCTTTCCGTTTCTTCAAACTGCCCCATACTTCTATTACATTCACCTTCCAATATCCTTAAATAAGGATGAGACGACAGCTTTTGTCCCCGATGCAGAACAATAATACATTCTTTATATTTCTTTTGTTTATATAATCCTTGGGCGAAAAGCATCAAGAATTCATTATTGTGTTTTAGGTAACTATACAAATATTGATTTTCGGCTTCCAAAGTTTCATATCTTTTCTCTTTGAATAATAATTTCGCTAATATCCAATGTTCCGTGATCTTTGTTGCCGGGTAAAGTTTTATACAAATAAACACGTTTCCAATCAATAATAATACCAATAAAACGTACCTATATCTTTTTGACAATGCAATGGTCATTTTATTATCTGTCCGTCTTGTTTCCAAGCAAGCGGAAAGCAAAAGAATCATCATTACCCCAAACGCCAATATCTGGAAAGGATAAGAAAAGAATGCAAAAACAGACAAAGACAACAATCCAGCACAAATCCCATATCGCTTATTTTTCATTCCTACATAAATCGTATAAACCATAAGGGACAGATATGCTATTAAAAAAGGGATACCCCATTCCACACTCATCTGAAGGTATTCATTGAATGCATAAAAAGGAGAACCAGCCACAAATTCTTCTGTCTGGCTATACAACCCTTTTGAGAAATATTCCTTTTGAGCTTCGCCATACACATAAGGGAAGCTACCACCTCCATATCCCCACAGCGGCTTTTCGGCGATCGCATTGATCGTATTTTTCCAAATGAAAAGCCGCCCATAAGCTGAATTAGTCTTGATATGAAAAAGTAAAACGGCTATGAAAAATAAAACTCCGATTCCTCCTAAGGCAAATAAAAATGTTTTTCTTTTATTTTCTCTATATACAGATTTGACTTTTTTCCACCATCCATAATGAAAAATTATGACCCATAAGCTTCCGGTAATGAGGGCTATCCAAGCTGCACGACTCATACCGGCAGGCAAAATACAAAGGATTAAAATGCAAGTCAATAGAGCGGGATAACGCCATTTTGTACGAGTATGCAAAAACAAATCCAATGCAACAGGAAAAATGACAGAAAGAAAACCGGAAAAGGGACCCGGATTGAAGAATGGTCCGGTCATCGGAAACTGTTGATGATTGGAAGGGATTACTCCATAGAGTTGTAACAGTCCCCATATAGATAACCCGAAACCTGTTAAAGTAATTCCTATAGACAATCGTTTTTCATACAAAGGGATGGCAGAAGAGATACTTCTTATACTATACCACAATATGAGTAATAATAAAAGAAAATATATTTGCCAGTTACTCAATTGTAGATGATAGTCATACCGCATCATGAAGTAAATCGTTAACACAGTCAACAATAAATCCGTAACCGTAAGATAAATAACGGATCGATCCCTGTATGAAACCCATAATGCAAAAGATACTGTCAGAATTGTTGCTACGGATAGGTGTGGAAGTTCTACCATATTGTCGATCAAAACAATACGAGCCATAAACGTACAACAAAGTAACATAAGAATCAGGCACAATACTAATGTAGAAACTATGTTTTTATGAAATAGTTTTATCTTTTTTGTAGTGGGAATACCCCATCCTTTTAATTTGTTTTGCATAATAGTTTAATTTAAGGATGATATCCGTATTTCTAACTGGTATTGTCTACCTGTTTTTATGATTTAAAATTACAATGTTTTATTTGTTTATTATCGCTATCGCTTTTTCAATAATGGATTAAACGGAATCGAATTTAAGAAATAGATATATAAAACGGATTATACAATGTACCACATTATAATGCTACTGAAATTAAGATTAAGAAGTAATCACGAAATTACTATTTTCAAACAGGATGAAATAAAAATGGGGGTGTCAAAACTAAGGCACATCTCCTTTTTTATCTTAAAATAGTCGTTCCTCTTTTTTTTGTCTATGCGACTATTTTTCAGTAATTAGGTAATAAGGCTTAATATTCGTCGTATGTTGAGTCATACGTGGTCTGATAAAGATAAATATAGTGTGTGCATTCCTTCTCTTTCCTGCTTTTAGTAGTTTTGTATGCCATGGTGATGTATCCGCTCGCTGTTTTGTCACGTCTGGTTCCTATACGGTTCATGTGCTGTCCCATAGGACAAACGTAATAATCCTCCCC
>OLGD01000728.1_pt1 | contig 60442 bp, 49 predicted proteins | sample 1605311 | NCBI WGS metagenome assembly OLGD01 (sample SAMEA3888917, study PRJEB22519) | human gut metagenome | biome: human gut; feature: human-associated habitat; material: faeces | place: Denmark | collected 2010
AAAAGAAAGCGCTGCGATTATTGAAAAGATGAATCAAGGTTTTATTTTGTTAGATGAACAATTAAATGTTATCATGATGAATTCAATGGTTGAATTTTATTTTAAAGTAACAAAAAAAGAAGTATTAAATAAAAATTATATTTATCTCATTCGTGATTCAAAATTAAATCAAGCTATTTTAGATTGCCATCAAAACAAAAAAGATAGCAAAATTGAACTGAATTTTCAAGAAAGACATTTTGTTATTTTCATTCAATCTTTGTCGAATCGAATTGGTGTTTTTGTATTAGACGATACGATGAAATATAAGATTGCACAATCCAAACAAGATTTTTTTGCCAATGCATCTCATGAATTAAAAAGTCCTTTAACGGCTATAATAGGGTATCAACAAATGATTCAACAAGGAATTATTGAAACCAAAGAAGAAATTGTTGAGGCCACTGAAAAAACGTTAAAAGAAGCGCAACGAATGAATCAAATGGTGGTAGACATGTTAGAATTATCTCGACTAGAAAGCGAAATTGTTGAAGTTTCAGAAAAAATTGATTTGAAACAAGCCATTACCAATGCCATTGAATTATTAACCATTAATGCTAAGAAAAAAAAGATTACCTTTGATTTAGATTTAGAATCATTCTATTTTACAATGAGTGAAAAAGATGCTTCTCATTTAATTATGAATTTGATTGATAATGCGATTAAATATGGAAATGAATTTGGAACTATAAAAATCAGTATTTCTAATAAAAATCATACAATAAAAATTGAAGATGATGGCATAGGCATTGCAAAAAAACATCAAGAGCGTATTTTTGAACGTTTTTATCAAGTAGACAAAGACCGTTCTAAAAATAGTGGAGGCACAGGATTAGGACTTGCTATTGTTAAACACATTTGTGTAAAATATAACATTGAAATTCGATTAAAAAGTCAACTTGGAAAAGGAACAAGCATTCAATTAATTTTTAATTAAGTGATTGTTCATCTTGCCAATTGCATTGCTTTTTTTTATAATAAAAGCACAAAGCGAATTCAATAAAAAGAAAGGGAAAAAAATATGTTTAATGTAAAAATAGGAAAACAGACTTTTCAATTAGAAAACAAACAAACCATTTTATCTTTAATACCCAAAGACGAACAAAAAAAATATTATGCAGCTAAAGTCAATAATCGTTTAAGAGAATTAACGTATGAAGTCAGTTTCAATTGTGAAATTGAACTTTTAGATTTAAAAAATTCTGATGCTGTTAAGGTTTATGAAACAAGTTTGCGATATTTAATAGTCATGGCTATCTATCGTTTACAACCGGAATATAGTGTACGATTAAGTTATAATGTGTCTCGATCTATTTTTGTACAATTATTAAATAAAAATCAGGCATTTGATAGTCGATTTATTAAAGATGTTGTCAATGAAATGAAAAAAATTGTAGAAGCGGATTATCCTTTAACAAGAAGACTAATTACAAAGGAAGAAGCCAAAGAAATTTATAAAAAACAAAATGAAGAAGATAAGATGGAAACTTTAAAATACCGTCCTGAAAAAATGGTACATATTTATGAATGTGATGGATATTTAAATTATATGTTTGGATACATGGTGCCCTCAACGGGGTATTTAACCCAATTTATTGTAAAACATTATAACCCAGGATTTATTGTGCAATATCCAAGAGCCGAGGAAAACGGAACAATTCCTGCTTTTGAAGAAGCATCCATGTTTGGAAAAACTTTAAAACTAGCACATGGATGGTCAAAAATTTGTGAAGCAGATACAGTTTCAAAAATGAATGATCATGTTCGTGAAGAAACAACCGTTGATTTTATTAATATGTGTGAAACAAAACATAATGATATGCTTTGTGAATTAGGCAATGCCATCGAAAAAGATATTGAAAATATTCGTTTAATCGCTATTGCGGGTCCATCTTCTAGTGGTAAAACGACTTTTTCTAATCGTCTAAGAATTGAATTGATGTCTAGAGGAATTACACCACTTCGTATTTCTATTGATGATTACTATTTACCAAAACATCAAGCTCCAGTTGATGAAAATGGGGATCCCGATTTAGAACATATTGAAGCATTAGACATTGACTTGTTTAATAGCCATATGCTTGCTTTGATTCAAGGAGACGAAATCACACTTCCTGTATTTAATTTTAAAACGGGGGAAAGAGAAGAAGGGCAAAAATGCAAAATTGATGCGAAAACACCCATCATTATTGAAGGAATTCATGCTTTAAATGATTACTTAACTTCTTCTATTCCAAAACATCAAAAATTTAAAATTTATATTGCTCCACAAATTCAAATTAACTTAGATAATCATAACCCAATTAGTTTAACTGACATTCGTTTGCTTCGAAGAATTGTTCGGGATAAAAAATATCGAAACACTTCTGCAGAAAAAACATTAGAAATGTGGGCGTCCGTTCGAAGAGGAGAATTTAAATGGATTTATCCACACCAAGAAGGGGCTAATTTTGTCTTTAATTCAGAATTAACTTATGAACTTGGCGTGATGAAAAAATATGCTTTGCCTGCTTTACAAGCGATTCCTGATGATCATCCACACGCTATAACAGCGAATCGATTAATTAAATTTTTAAAATATTTTAAAGATATTGATGATAAATGGGTGCCTTGTAATTCATTGCTAAGAGAATTTATTGGTGGAAGTTGCTTTCATGATGTATAAGCAAAAAAGCTTCAATTCATTGAATTGAGGCTTTTTATATATTTTAAAACGCCGCATCGCTCATTTTCTTTGAAAAAATTTAATTAAAAAACTTGATAAATTTTATTTTTCAGACTAAAACGGAATTGTATTCCTGAAAGGACGTGATTTTTGGTGTATATTAAAAGAGATATAGAGAAAACAATAAAAAAGTTTTCTTTAGAATTTCCAGTAATTGTCTTAACAGGAGCAAGACAAAGTATCCTAATCCAGAAACTTTAGAAGTTGGGGCCTTAAGTGGAGCAATATTTGAAACGTTTGTAGTTAACGAAGTAATTAAAAATTTAACAAATAATGGTGTTAAACCTCAAATGGCTTATATTACTATCGAGATAAAGACCAAAAAGAGATTGATTTAATCTATGTTGAGGAAGATGTATTATTTCCAATAAAAATAAAAAAAGGAATCAGCCCAAATGCCCCAGATAAACATTTTGAAGTTATGAAAAAATATTCTAACAATGTATCAACTGGAATTATTTTATGTATGACTAAAAAATTACAACCTATTAATAAAAATTGCTGGTTGGTTCCAATTGAATACATATAATAACGAAATGAAAAACAATATCCTTTTGATAAATTAAAAAAACTATGGAGTTAATTTTTTTAGAGGACCTGTTAAAATGCCAGAAAAATTAGAAAAAGAAATAAATAAAAATTAAAAAATGCACCTTATCCGTGCATTTTTTTTAAAACATATGCCAAAGCATGGTTGGTCTTTTTTGAAAGATTTTATTAAATAATGGCTCTTTTCTTACATTTTTACAAGTAACTAATTCCAATTGTAAAGCTTCTTTCCCATCTATAAATCCTAAAATGAGTTGAGAAAGGCGTTGAATATCCATTTCAAAATCATAAGAAGATTGTTTTTTTAATTCTATAACGCTAAGATGATTATTTTCTATAATCAATTCAAAAATTTGATTATTCCAATCTGCTTGAGCATCATGAACTTTTAGGCGCAATTTCCCTTTATTGTTTTCTTTTAACTGCATGGCTTGTAACGCTTCTTTTACACAAACGACTCGAAACATCATATTTGCCCATTCCCAGTATTGAATACGAGGATTAGGAAGGGTGGCTCTGATATTATCATCTTTTGGCAATAAAAGTTCCACTTGATCGACTTGTGAACGATGCGTATAAAACAAATGCAACATGTGCTGACGACCAGTTTCACTTAAAAAATAAAGTTCATCACAAATTAAAGTTCGGTTTTCAATTCTAAAAAAAGCAATGGCTTCTATTTGATTTGAATCATCATAAGCAGCATAACAATGCGTAAAATTTTGATAAAAGTTTTGCCATCTATTTTCACGAATGGATAAAGAAAAATCAATACTGCCATTAAACTTACAAGCATATTGTTTTCTAAAAAGATTCACGATTTCATCATCTTTTTTGCTCAAAGATTGGTAATGATGTGCTTTTTTGGTTTTGGCAAGATCTTGGATGGGAAGTTTTAACTTTTGAAAAACAAATCCCCATTCCCAACCATATTTTCTATAAAATTCAAAACTAAAAGGACCAAGAGCAGAAAAAATCATTCCCTTTTCTTTCATATATTGTAATGAATAGGTTAAAATTTCTTTGATTCCACCATGGTCTCTAGATTCTGGAAAACTACTTACTCCAGCGATTCCTCCCATTGGGTAAGTTTTTTGATCAAAATGCATCATAAAAGGAACAACATGAACACTAGATGAAATTTCACCATTTACTTCGTTGACAATAATTTCATCTGTTGGGAAAACTTGATTTTTTACATTGTTTTCTATGGATGCATTTCCCATATTAAAGCAATAACTTAACATGGTATAGTAACGTTCTTTATCTTCGGGTTTTGCTAAACGAATCATCAAATTCACTCCTTAAAATTCGATTTCCATGCCATCATAAGCAACAAGAATATGATAGGGCTTAAAAAAACTTTCTAATTCTTCATGTGACCATTTTCCATTATGAGAAAAGTGATTAACAATAAAAATTCCTTCATTAAAAATATGTAATTCTTCTAATTTTTGTTTGACCTTTAAAACTTCTTGATGTCCTAAATGATTATTGAGACTGCTTCCACCGCCATGGGTACAATCTAAAGAAATCACATCAATGTGAAAAGATTTCAAAAAATCCCAAACCTCATCAAAAAAATAGCCTGTATCATGCGCGGATAAAAAAGTTTTTTGATCCGATTTGCGTACAAAAAGATAGATGAAAGGTTTATCTTTTGGGGTCATGTGATTAGCTGGCAACGGATAAACATCAAAATCTGGTGTTTCTATTTTTTTAAAAGCTTTAAGGGAATGATAAATTGGCTCATTTTCATCCGAATAAACCATTCCTTTTTTGATTTTAGTTAAAGATTTCGTCCATCCATAAATATGAAGATTTCGATCATTTCTTAAATTGGTAAACCATTTTCTACGAAACTCAAATTCATGTGAAGCCAAATGATCCGTATGAGGATGGGAAATAAACAAATATTTTAATTTTGTATAATCTAATTGATATTGAATCATATGATAAAAACTATCGGGTGGAAAGTCAATTTTATATGCGTCATCAATCATAATTGAAAAACGACTTCGGATATTTTTCCCCTTTAATTCTTTTGCCTTCATACAAGCAGGACAACTACAAAATATGGCCGGCCATCCCTCTGCTGCAGCTGTTCCCAAAAAACGAATCTTCATAGTACCACCTCTTTCATCATTGTAATAAAATTTGAAATTAAAAACAATCAAAATCAAAAAAAAGAAAATAATTAATATTGTTATACAATATTGATTATGGTAAACTTAAAATGGTAAAAAAAGGAGAGATATCATATGTATGATTTAAAAATTGGCGTTATAGAAAGTTTAGAAAGTATTTTAGCAAATGGCACAAAAAGATTGGATAAAATTGGAGTGAAACAAATCCAATTAAATTGTTGGAATGCAGATATTTGCACACCTGAAAATGCTCAAAAAGTAAAAGAAATTTTAGGTGACAGAGTGACCATTTCTGGTGTTTGGGGTGGATGGAATGTTGGTCCAACAGAATGGAATTTTACAATGGGTCCTTATACAATTGGTATTGTTCCTGAAGAATGGAGAGAAGCACGCATTGCTTGTCTTAAAAAAGAAGCAGATTTTTGTAAAATGCTTGGTGTAGACAATATGACTACTCACGTTGGTTTTATGCCTGAAATTCCAAATTCAAAAGAATATAATAGTTTTTTAGATGCAGTCAGTGAAGTAGCTGATTATTGCAATAAACTTAATATCAAATTCTGTTTTGAAACTGGAGAAGAAACACCAATTGCAGTTTTACGTTGTATTGATGATTTAAATGCAAGAGGTTACCACAATATTGGTATTAATTTAGACCCTGCAAACCTTTTAATGTATGGTAAAGGTAATCCTCAAGATGCTGTTGATATCTTTGGAAAATATATTGTAGGAGTTCATGTTAAGGATGGATTATATCCAACAAATGGAAATGAATTAGGTCATGAAACAAAGGTAGGACATGGCCGTGTTGATTTTGAATGTATTATTTCAAAACTACATGCTTTAAACTATAATGGACCTTTAACAATTGAAAGAGAAATATCTGGAGAAGAACAAGAAAGAGATATTATTGATACCATTGCATATCTTCAAAATATTTTAAAGAAATTTTAATTTGGAGTAAACAGTATGCCAATTATTTATAACGAAAAGGAAAAAACTTTTCACTTAGAAGGAAAAGATTATAGTTACATTATTGGAATTGCATATGACCAATATATAACACATCTTTATTATGGAAAACAAGTTCAAATGGTTCATCCGAGTCGGCGAATGGTAGCACGAGAACTTGGCTTTTCACCTTCACCCTTGGCTTTTTTTAAAAATCGTAGTGTGAGTTTAGATACGATGCCCCAAGAATTCCCTTCTTTTGGATATGGGGATTTTCGTATTCCAGCAGTAATGATTGAACAAGAAAATGGTTCAAGAATTACGGACTTTAAATACCAAAGTTATGAAATTTTAGATGAAAAACCAATAATTAAGGGAATGCCTTCTTGTCAAAGCCAAGAAAATGAAACTCAAACTTTAGTCATTCATTTAATGGATGAGGTTTTACAATTAGAAGCATGTCTTTATTATACGGTTTATCATCATCGCAATGTTTTAACACGATTTGTTAAACTTGTAAATCATGGAAATCAGCATTTAAAAATTAAAAAATGTGTTTCTTGTAGTTTTGATATGCACGATAAAGAATATCAATTTCTACAATTGCACGGAACACATTGTAAGGAACGCCATATTGAAATTACACCTTTGCGGCACGGAATTACTAAAATAGAAAGTAGAAGAGGTTCGTCTAGCCATATGTTAAATCCCTTCTTTGCTTTGTTAAGAAAAGATACTAACGAAGATCAAGGAGAAGTTTATGGTGTAAATCTTGTGTATAGTGGTAATTTTGAAGGAGCAGTAGAAGTGGATCAAAGAGATACAACTCGTGTTCAAATGGGGCTTGGATCTTTTGATTTTTCATGGGATTTGTTACCCAATGAAAGTTTTGAAACGCCAGAAGTCGTTTTGGTTTATTCCAATACTGGGCTCAATGGAATGTCACAAACTTTTCATGATTTATATAATGAACGTCTTATTAAACGTCATTACCATCATCCTATTGTTGTTAATAACTGGGAAGCGACTTATTTTGACTTTAACGAAGAAAAATTAGCTGCTTTGATTCAATCAGCAAAAGGATTAGGAATTGAAACTTTTGTTTTAGATGATGGTTGGTTTGGTAAAAGAAATAATGATGAGTGTTCCTTAGGAGATTGGAAAGTCAATCTTGAAAAGTTACCTGGTGGATTAACCAAAGTTGCCCAAATGGCTAAAGAAAATGGCATGCAATTTGGATTATGGTTTGAACCAGAAATGATATCCATTGATAGTGATTTATATCGCGCTCATCCAGAATATGCAATTCGCATTGATAATCGAGAACATGCAGTTTCCCGATGCCAACTTGTTTTAGATTTATCTAAAAAAGAAGTTTGTCAATATATTATTGACAGTATAAGTCAACTTCTTGATACTGTTCCTATTTCTTATATTAAATGGGATTTTAATCGAAATATTACAGAAACACAAAATCCATCTTTGTGTCACCAATATGTTTTAGGATTGTATTTTATTTTAGATACATTAACGGCAAAATATCCGCATGTCCTAATTGAAGGTTGCTCTGGAGGAGGAGGACGTGTCGATCCAGGTGTTCTTTATTATACGCCACAAATATGGACAAGTGATGATACGGATGCCATTGAACGTTTATTTATTCAATATGGAACATCTCTTGTTTATCCTCCAACGACAATGGTTGGACATGTTTCCGTTGTTCCTAATCATCAAACGGGAAGAGTGACCCCTTTTTATACAAGAGGAATTGTAGCCATGTCGGCAAATTTTGGCTATGAACTCAATCCTCAAGTTTTGACAAAAGAAGAACGTCAAATGGTCAAACAACAAACAAAACTTTACCAAAAAATTAGAAAATGTCTTTATTCTAGTGATTTTTATCGTTTACGCAATCCATTTGAAGGAAAAGATTGTGCTTGGAGTTTTGTAAGTAAAAATAAAAAGCAAGTTTTTGTCATGTATGTCCGTATTTTAAATGGTGCAACGAATGAATTCGATTGGTTAAAACTAAAAGGTTTGCAAGCGAATAAATTGTATCAAGACGTACAAACAAAAGAAATTTATACTGGACAAGAATTGATGAATGTAGGAATTTTATTACCGCGTCATCCTTATGATTTCCATGGCATTTTGTATGAATTCAAACAAATCAACTAAAGAAGGTGTTTATATGGAATCTTTTTCAACTTACTTATCGCAAAGTAAACCACTTTTACAAAAACTCATTCAAATGTTGAGTGCAAAATACACTTATGTGTCTATTTTAGCTTGCGATAGTGTCGGAAAATTCATAGAAGTAAGCGAAAAAGAACAAAAAATTATTGATCATCCTTTACAAGAAAGAGGATTTGTGGTTCGCGTTTATAATGGAAAATATTATAGCGAATATTCTTTTAATCATCTTGAAACTGGAAATATTAAAGATATTTTTAATCAAATCGTAGAACAATTAGATGTTAAGGATGCCATTGATAAATCCATTTATTTAAAAGAAACGAATTATCCATTAATTCAAGAACAAGCAATGAAAGAATCTTTTTCAAAGCTAAATAAAGATAAAAAATATACTCTTCAAGAATTAATTCATTTTTGTAAAAAAATGGTGGACCATACTTTTGAAGAAAGTGAATATGTGATTCATTCAAGTTGTAGAATTGAATATTTAACAATATCAAAAATGTTTCTTTCTTCTAAAAAAGAACTAGAGCAAGTTTATTTTTGGGCCAATGGACGATTATCTGTCATATTGAATCGAAATGATATCACGAAAACCAATTTTGAAAGTGCTTCTGATGTAACCATTACAGGAGTTTTAAAAGAATTAGATAAAAAAGCACATGGTTTAATTAAAGATGGTCGAGCTTTATTAGATAGTGAAAAGCCTTCGGCCGGAGAATATGATATCATTACGACACCCGATATTACTGGAATTATTGCACATGAAGCTTTTGGACATGGTGTTGAAATGGATATGTTTGTAAAAAATCGAGCAAAAGCACAACAATATCTTGGCAAAAGAGTGGCTTCTGAAATTATCAATATGCATGATGGCGCAATTCCTTTTGAAAATAGTTCCTCTTACTTTTTTGATGATGAAGGAATTTTGGCGCAAGACACCTTAATTATTAAAAATGGCATTTTGCAAACAGGAATTGCAGATACATTATCTGCATTAAAATTAAATATTACGCCTACTGGAAACGGGAAAAGAGAATCTTATAAAAGAAAAGCTTATACTCGAATGACAACAACCTATTTTGAACGTGGGAAAAGCAATTTAGATGATATGATTGCTACAATAAAAAAAGGAATTTTAGTTTCTAATGCTTATAGTGGTATGGAAGATCCTAAAAATTGGGGAATGCAAGCCATTGCATTGATTGGAAAAGAAATTGTCGATGGAAAAGTGACTTCTAAAGTTTTTTCGCCCATTTATATGAGTGGAAATGTTTTAGATATTTTACAATCTGTCTCTTTAACGAGCCATGATTTTGAATTGTTTGGATCAGGCTATTGTTGTAAAGGATATAAAGAAAAAGTAAAAACGGTCGATGGAGGCCCTTATTTAAAGGTCAAGGTGAATATCGGATGATAGAAAAAATTAAAGCATTTTTAACACAAATGACCGAGTTGAAAGGTTGGAAAATTGAACAAAAAGAAACTTTTGGATATCAATTGTTTTTTATCAAGCAAGAATTAGATATGAATCGAGCCATTCATACGCTTGAATATGAAGTAACCTTATATAAAGAATATAGAATGAATGACAAAGTTCAACAAGGCGAAGCACATTGCATTATTCATCCAACAATGACGGATCAAGAAATTCAAGATAAACTAAATGAAATGGAAATGCTTACAAGTTTATCTTTAAATCCCCCTTATGATTTAGTAAAAAAACAAATTGTAAAAACAGGGAATCGCGAAGTAGTCTTTGATGAAAAATCTTTAAAAGATATCTGTTTTCAAATTGCTGATAATATTTTTGAAGCAGATAAATTTGATCATGGATATGTTAATTCATCAGAAATTTATGTTTTTTATGAAAAAATTCATTTTTTAAATTCATTAGAACAAGAATTTTGCTCCTTTAAAAGTTATGGACAATTAGATATTGTTGTAACATGGAAAGATCAACAAGATGCTGAAGAAATTGAATTACATCGTTTTTATGAGTTTGATGCTTTGAAGACGGATTTTATTCCTTCAGCTGTGAATCACTTGTTAGTAGAAGCAAAAAATAGAGCCATAGCCGTTCAAAAATCAATTGAAGATAAAAAGATTAAGGTTATGCTTAAAGATGAAGCTTTAAAAGAATTCTTTAACTATTTTGTAAATAAAGCCTGTGTGGATTTTATTTATAATCGTTATTCTGATTATTATGGTGGAAAGGATTTATATCCAAAAGATGCTAGTGGCGATCGTTTAACAATTACTTTAGAAGCGATATTGCCAGGCTCTTCTAAAAATACGATTTATGATAATGATGGGGTATCTTTAAAGTCTTTGAAGATGATTCAAAATGGAAAAGTTGTAAATTTATGGGGTTCTAACCAAAAATCTCAATATTTACATTTGCCCGTCAATGGAAAGTATCAAAATTTTATTGTTGAACCGGGTACATCAAATGAGACGGATTTAACAGGCAAACCTTATTTAGAAATTGTATCTTTGTCTGATTTTAATGTTGATTTATTAACGGGTGATTTTGGTAGTGAAATTCGTTTTGCTTATTATCACACAAAAAAAGGACACATCATTCCTTTAACTGGTGGTTCTTTAGTTGGTAATATTGAAGAATGCTTACCAACTATTCGTTTAAGTCAAAAACAAATCAATTTAAATAATGTTAAAATCCCATCTTATGCTTTACTCGATAAAATTAGCGTTTTTAATAAATAAAGGATCGTGATAAAAATGTGGATTATAGAAATATTATTAATTATTTTTGGCGTTGTATTAGCCCTTGTTCTTTTAACCATGCTGATTTTGTTTATCATGCTTCTTCCTGGTAAAAAAACAAAAGAATTGAAAGATTTTAAGTGGTTATTAGAGCGACCAATTGCGCATCGGGGATATCATTTAGGGAATAAAGAAGTTCCAGAAAATTCAAAGGTTGCTTTTTTAAGAGCAATCGAAAAGGGATATCCCATTGAAATTGATTTAAATTTAACAAAAGATCATCGTGTTGTTGTTTTTCATGATGAAGATTTAAAAAGAATGTGTGGCATTGATAAAAAAGTTTATGACATGACACTAGAAGAATTAAAAAAATGTCCACTAATGGGTGGAAAAGAGTATATGATGGAATTACAAGAATTTTTAGATTTGGTTCATGATCAAGTAGGACTTTTAATTGAATTTAAAAATTCCTTAAATGGAAAGTTAGAAGAAGCCGCTTATCCGATTTTAAAAAATTATAAGGGTAGATATGTCATGCAAGCTTTTGATCCTTATAGTTTAAAATGGTTTAAAAAGAATGCTCCTGAAGTTCCTCGAGGTCAATTATGTTTTAATTACATGGGAAATAAGCAAATTAAATGGATTAGAAGATTTATTTTTACGAATTTATTTAGTAACTTTATTGGAAGACCCCATTTTATTTCTTATAATTGGCCCGGAAGAAACTATTATACAGTCAAAGTGTTGCGAAATTTAAAAGCCCCTTTACTTGTATGGACGATTCAAAATGATGAAGTGTATCAACAAGTAAAAAATGAATGTGATAACGTCATTTTTGAAAATTTAGATTTATAAAATGAAAAAAGAAAAAAGAGATTTAATTCGCAACATTATTTTATTATCCATTTTTATTTTAATTAATATATTTTTAATTATTGTCGCTCAATCACCCCAATTAACAGAAATTAAACAAGGGACGAATTTGATTATCCGATTTGTTTTTTTTGGAGTAATGCTGTTATTTATAGCTGTTGTTCATGTGGATTATTATTTACGAAAAGATAAAAAAATTTATATTATCATGATACTCAATGGGATTGCATTAATTTTAGGAATTACAGCATTAATTTTGATGTAAAGGAGTACAGCCATGATTGAAACATTAAAAAATGACTATTTAACGATTCAAATCAATTCTTTAGGTGCAGAATTACAAACGATTATTGATCAAGATCAAATTCATCGATTACATGATGGAAATCCTCAATTTTGGGGTAGACGCTCCCCTATCTTATTTCCTATTATTAGCCGTTTTGTAGATCAAAAATATACTTATCAAAATAAAGAATATCATCTATCGACTCATGGTTTTGCAAGGAATAAAGAGTTTGTGGAGTATCGCAAAACTTCTAATTCCATCACTTATTTATTAGAAGATGACGAAGAAACTTTTCAAAGTTATCCTTTTCATTTTCAATTTTTTGTTACTTATACATTGTTTCAAAACGTGATAGAAGTTTCGTTTAAAATCAAAAACACTGGAGAACAAAAAATGTATTTTATGGTCGGAGGACATCCAGCTTTCAAAGTTCCTTTATACCCTAATGAAAAATATGAAGATTATTACATTGAATTTGAAAAAGAAGAAACAGTGGAAAAGACAAAATTAAATGGAAATTATTTATCTGCTGAAACTGAACCTTTTTTAAATCATCAAAAAATAATCCCTTTAAAATATAGAATGTTTAATCCTGATGCTTTTGTAATGAAGGGATTAGTTTCCAACTATGTAGAATTAAAGTCGAAAAAAAATGCAAAAAAAATACGATTTTATTTTCAAGAATTTGAAAAATTAGCATTTTGGGCTCCATTAAATGTGGATGCTCCATTTGTGTGTTTTGAACCATGGAATGGAATTTCAAAAAATTATGTTGATCCTATCGAAAAAAAAGGACTATTGGAAGTAGAACCAAATCAAGAATATGAATGTAGTTTTACTATTGAAGTCATTTAACTTAATTTTAAACGTGAGTGATTATCACGTTTTTTTCTTGCCAAAAAATACCATTAAAAAAAACGATACTTTTTTTAGAAATACCTATAATATTTATAGCCAAAAAATAATATGATAAAGTAGTGGAACTTTAATGGATGGTGATAGAAAATGTTAAGTAGATTTAATGACAAAGCTCAAAGAGCAATTGCTTTGGCAGAAAGTTTGGCTTTTGATTTTGGTCATAATAGTGTTGGTACAGAACATCTATTACTTGCCTTATTAAAAATAAAAGATGCTAAAATTAAAATTATTTTAGAAAGTTATCATGTGACAGCAAATTTATTTCAAGAAGAATTAATTGAATTGTTTGGACAAAAACAAACCCAACCTTTTTATATGGAATATACACTTGCAATGAAAACGTTGATTGAAACGGCTATTCTTTATGGTAAAAAAAGAAATGAAGATCGCGTTTCCATCGACACTTTAAGTATTTGTCTATTTGAAATGGAAGAAAATATTGCATTGGAAATGTTAAAAAAAGCAAATGTTCCTATTAAAAAAGTAGTTGAGGAATTAAAAAAGCAAGCAAAAAAACAAAGTGAACTTGATGGATTGCCGGATTTAATTAATTTAAATGCAAAAGCATTAAAAAATCCACCAATTTTAATTGAAAGAGAAAAAGAATTAAATTTATTAATTGAAGCATTATTAAGAAAGCAAAAACCTAATGCCATTTTAATTGGAGAACCAGGTGTCGGTAAAACAGCCATTGTTGAATATTTAGCTCATTTATTAAATACAGGTAATGTTCCTGATGAACTGAAAGAAAAAACCATTTATGAAATTGATATTTCTGGAATTATAGCAGGGACAAAGTATCGAGGTGAATTTGAAGATAAACTCAAAAAAATCATCAAAAAAGTAAAAGATGATGAAAATGCGTTATTGTTTATTGATGAAATTCATAACATCATTGGTGCTGGTGGAGCCGAAGGAGCCATAGATGCGAGCAACATTTTAAAACCATATTTATCCAAAGGGGAGATTGGATGCATTGGTGCAACAACTTATGATGAATATGTTAAAATATTTGAAAAAGAAAAGGCTTTAGAACGACGCTTTCAAGTTGTAAAAATTGAAGAACCTACATTGACACAAACTTTACAGATCTTACAAGGAATTAAAAGCCAATTTGAAACCTTTCATCATTTAACGATAAGCGATGAAATCTTAAAAAAAATTGTAAACTATTGTGATTTATATGTTTGCGATCGTTACTTTCCAGATAAAGCGATTGATGTTTTGGATATTGCTAGTGTGCGGGCAAAAAATAAAAAACAAACACAACTAGAAGAAAAAAATATCATTGATGTCATTGAAGATTTATTTAAAGTTAAAATTGAAAAAGGAAATAAAGCGCTGGCTTTAAAGAAAAGTTTAAATCAAATTTTAATTGGTCAAAACCAAGCCATCAACACCATTATTGAACAAATTAGTTATATTGAAATGGGAATTAATGATGAGAATCGACCATTAGGAGTATTTTTGTTTGTAGGACCAACAGGAGTTGGAAAAACAGAAACGGCAAAACAAATCGCTTTAAATTACTTTGGTAATAAAGAAAAATATATCAAATTAGATATGTCAGAATACAGCGAACCAAGTTCAGTCACTAAATTAATTGGCTCTCCTCCAGGATATGTTGGTTATGAAAGACAAAGTTTATTGGTGGATCATATTCGCAAAAACCCACATTCTGTCGTTGTTTTAGATGAAGTAGAAAAAGCACATCGTGATGTTTTAGATATATTTTTAAGTGTCTTTGATGAAGGTTATTTTTATGAATCTAGTAAAAAAAGAGTTGATTTTAAAAACACGATTATCATTATGACATCTAATTTAGGATTTAATGAAAAAATGTTTCATAAAAATAAAATTGGATATGTGGACAATCAGGTTACACAAGATGATATTCAATCGGTAGTTGGCAATCACTTTCGACCGGAGTTTTTAAATCGCATTGATTGTGTTGTCTATTTTAATCTATTAGATCTAAATACATGTACACAACTAGCTAAAGATTACCTGCAAGAATATGCTAAAAAAGCACATTATGAATTTTCGAGTTTAGATGAACTTGCAAAAGAAATTGCTTCTCAGCAAGAAGGCAAACAATATGGGGCTAGAGGACTAAAAAGATTGGCTAAGAAAATGTTGATTTCAAAAATAAAAGAAACAGAAGCAAATAAAATTAAAAGCAAATCCGTATAACTTTTAAAAAATACGTCAACCCTTTTTATGGGTGATGAAAGTGACAAAAAAAACAATCTTTTTTGCAACTAGTTTGTTTTTAGGGGGATTTATCCCATTAAAAGATACTGTTTCGGAAAATTCGACGATTAGTTATGCAATTTATGCAGATGCAAACAAAAAAAATGTTTATCTTCAATGTAATGCAATCAAAAATAAAATGTTAGAAATATTTGATGGAATAAAAGATTATAGTTTTTCTAAAACTGATGAAAATTTAACCGCATCCATCGATATATTTTTAAATGAAGGAATAGATGCCACTTATCAAGATTATACCTTATCTTTATATCTTGACCAAAATGGAACTTGTTGCATGAAAGGCATTTTATTTTCTTTCGATGTGGAACCACAAGTTGAAAAAACTTATTTTTTTGAAGAACTTTTTCAATAAAATGAATAAAATAGGTTAAGAGAGTTATTTCGCATAACTCTTTTTTATACTTCAAAGAAAGGAATCAAAAAGATACAAACAAAAAATTATATTGACTTTATCTTAAAAAAGAGATAAAATATTACAAAATATTCTTCACTGAAAAGAGAGGTATATTTTAAAAAAAGAATTTTATTAAAATATAGGAGGAGAAAACATGAAAAAATCAAGATTAATGATTTTATCAGCTTTTGCAATGGTGGCTGTATGTTTAACCGGTTGTAAAAAAACGGGCGACGATGGTGGCAGCACAGTTGAAGTTCCTGAATTTAGAGATAGTGATGTTTATCGTGCTGTTTTGCGTGATTACAACACCTTGTTTAATGAAGCCCATTCATCAACAGTAAATGCGGAACGTTTCGTCAAATTTGCCGATGCTGAAGCTTATTTATTGGATTCTGCTGTTTTATTACCAATGACAACAGAAGGTGGACGTTATGGATTGTCACGTGTACTTCCATATTGTGGGCCATATGCTAGATACGGTTCAGATTCTAGCAAGTATAAAGGATATAAAATCATTAAAAAAGACAACAACGAGTTGCTTTTAACTGAATATCGGGACACTTTAAAACAAAACTGGCAAGAAGCCGTTGAAAGAGGTTTTGATGAAGAAGGAGAAAACAGCAAAGAAGCTTTCAATGCTGCTGAACAAGAATTGCTAGAAAGTTGGGGAATTACAGAGTACTACAATACTTATACAACTATTTTTTCTTCTATGCCAGAAACATTAGATTATCTCGCTACATCTCATGCGGGAGATTCTGATGTTACGACAAATTTAGTTGATGGTTTATTTGAACATGACCGTTTTGGAGACATCGTTCCAGCTTTAGGTTTAACTTTAGAAGCTAATGAAGATAAAACGGTTTATACTATTCAATTAAGAGAAAATGTACCTTGGGTTCAAAGTAATGGTGAAATCTATGGCTATGTTACAGCAGATGATTTCTTAGCTGGTTTCCAACATTTATTAGATGCTAAAGGTGGTTCTGAAGATATCGTAAATAGTATTGTGGTTGGAGCAAGTGATTATTCTAATGGTAGAACAAAAGACTTTAATGATGTCGGCATTAAAGCTTTAGATGAACATACGATTCAACTTTCTTTTGTTAGAGAAGTTCCATATATTGAATCATTATTAACTTTCTCTATTTTCCAACCAATGAATCGTAATTTCTTCCTTTCTAAAGGTGGAGCATTTGGTATCGATGAATTTGCAAGAGCTAAAATGTTGGCTGGTTATTCTTATGGAACAATTGACCCAACGAGCATTTTATATTGTGGAGCTTATCGTTTAACAAACTTAACAGCATCCCAAGGAATTACGTATACTAAAAATACATCTTATTGGGATATTGAAAATGTTACTTTAGATACGATTAACTTAGTTTATACACAAGATACTGACGAAATGTTATATTTTGAACAAGTTATCAATGGAACTTATGCTGGAATTAGTTTAAGTACTGATACACTAGCTTTAGCTCGTGAAGAATATGCAGAATATATTTATAAACAAGATACAGCAGCTGGTACATTCTATGGAGCATTTAACTTAAATCGTAGAACTTATTCTTTATCAAGAGGACAAGTTGCATCTCCTAAAGATGACACAGCAAAAGCATTAACAAAATATGCTGTATTAAATAAAAACTTTAGAAAAGCTTTCTTACATGCAATTGATAAAGCTTCTTGGAATGCAAACACAAATGGTGAAGAATTAAAAGAAAATAACTTAAGAAATATGCTTGGTGATCCAAACTTTGTTAATTTACCAGAAGCATATGGAGGTTATGATGCGCATACCCCTTATGGTGAAATTGTTCAAGATAAATTGAATCAAATTTTAGCCGTTAGCAATGAAGAACATGCTTGGACCGATGGTGAAGGAAATCCATTAAATGAAACCATTAATGTTTCAGATGGTGTTGATGGATGGTTTGATCAAGATATTGCTTATGAATACTACAAACTTGCAAAAGAAGAATTATTAACACAACATGCAGAGGAATTTGGTGGAAGAGAAGCAATGGAAGCAGCGTTCCCAATTCAAATTGATATTGTCTATTTGAAAAATTCTCCAGATCAAATTGGTATTCAAATTTTAAAAGCTGCCGTTGAACAAACCTTTGGACGTTCTCAAGTGACAATTAATGCTGTTGAAGCACCAAATCAAACATCTTATTTAGCTTCAACTTATTTAGCAGCAACTGGCGCTGAAGCCAATTATGACTTCTACTATGGTTCTGGATGGATTCCTGATTATGGAGATCCAGCTACTTTCTTAGAAACAATGGTCCCAGGTGGCTCTGGCTACATGACTAAAGTTATTGGACTTTGGTAATTCAACGAACACTTTTAGAGGGTTAAGGGGGAACCCCGCCTTGCCCTCTTTTTTCTCTGTTGTGAAAGGAGAAATAGACGCATGGGAAAATATATTTTAAATCGTATATTAAGATCGCTACTTTCTTTAGTTGCAGTTATGATTTTAACGATTGTTTTAATCTATTCGTTAATGGATCGTGATGCTTTAGTCACAAAACAAGAAGGATTTAATAAAAATATTAATAATGATAGAGTCACTTTTACATATGAAGTTTGGCAAAATTATGGTTATGTAGAAACATATAGCTATACGAATTTTTGTCGGATTAAATATAGTGATCCAGAAAGTGAAGAATTTCAAAAATGTATTAGTATTGAAGAAGTTTTTACAAGTAAAGAAAGTTATTGCAAAATTACTTCAAGCGATCTAGTGCCTGGTGAGTATGAAGAATGTATGCAACAACCTCGTACTTATTTAATTGATAGTGATATCCCTGAAATAGCTGAATTTATCGAATTATATGAATCAAATGGATATGAAATTATACGTAGAGATCCAGTTCCAGCTGATTTATGGGATGATGAATATGATGATAATACAGATACGCCTTCTGATGAGGAAGAAATTGTAGAAGAAGAAACTCCATCAGTAGATGAATCAGAAAATACGACAGTTTTAAAAGCAAATGAGAATATTGAAGATGAAACTCCTGAAAATCCAGAGCGGATTCAATTAGTTACGGGAGGCAGTGGCATTTTATTTGCGTATAGATCAAAATCAACATTTGTACGGCTTTGGGAATTTTTTAAACAAATTTTCTTCTTTGATGGTAAAAATTATTATAAAACTGTAAACGAAGAACGGGAACGAATTGGAAAACCAACTATCCCAATGGATACATACATCCGTTTTGAAAAAGATATGAATAATGTACCTGCTTTAAAATGTTCGGGATGTAAAAATCAATATTTATTATATTTTGATAATAAATTTCCATTTATTCATCAAAATTGGATTACAATTAATTTAGGTCGATCGATGACTTATGGGAAAGATACTGTAGAAGTTATGACCGACTCTCAATTAGATCCAATTATTGAAGATGTCACTTATCCAAACGGAGAAGTGGTTGAAGATACACACCGTATTGACTTTCATGCTTGTCAAATCAACCCATCTCCAACCGCTCAACAATTGGAACGTTATCAAGGATATTATTCTAATTGTCCTGAAGTTCGTTCGGGAAAATCGATGATGGGATTTTCGTTTGTTATAGGTATTATTGCCACAATTACAGCTTATGTTATTGGGGTGCCAATAGGCATATTAATGGCTAAGCATAAAGGAAAGTTAATTGATAAAATAGGCATTTGCTATATTATCTTTATTATGGCCGTTCCATCTTTAGCCTATATTTATATTTTTAGAAGAATTGGATTTAACGCTGGTCTTCCAACACAATTACAATTAGCTACAGGACCACAATGGGTGGCTTATATCTTGCCAATTATTTGTTTGGCGTTACCTTCCATTGGAAGCTTAATGTCTTGGATTCGTCGATATATGATTGACCAAATGAATAGTGATTATGTCAAATTCGCACGAGCCAAGGGGTTAAGTGAACTAGAAATCTTTAATAAACACATCTTTAAAAATGCAGCAATTCCAATTATTCACAATATTCCTGGAGGATTACTTGGAAGTTTAACAGGAGCATTATTAACTGAACGAATTTTTGGAATACCTGGTGTTGGAAAATTATTTACGGATGCTATTGAAAAGACAGATAATGGAATGTTAGTTGGATTGACCTTCTTCTATGCTATTTTATCGATAACAGCCTTGATTTTAGGGGATGTTTTAATGGCAATTGTTGATCCTCGTATTTCCTTTGCTGATAAAGGAGGTCGAAAATAATGGAACAAAATCAAGTTCAAAATATTCCTCAAGAATTATTTGTTCGTGTGGATAATAACACCATTAATTCTGAAAAAATTACGGCACCACGTTATTCTTATTGGAAATCAGTTGGTAGAAGTTTCTTTAGAAATCCAGTAAATTATATCGTTTTAGGATTAGTTATCTTTATTTTAATCATGTCATTCATTTATCCTTTGTTTAGCCCTTATAGTCAAGCTTTTTGGATTAAGGAAAACTATGGTCTTCCAAAAGAAGACATTGCTTATTTAACGCCTGGCAAGGCTATCGATTATCATGGATTTAATCTTCGATGGGTATTTGGAACGGGACAATTTGGAGAACCTTTGTTTGATGCTTTATGGGCAGGGGCTCAATCTTCATTAGCTTTGGCTTTCGTTTGTGCAGCAATCAATATTACAGTTGGCATTATTGTTGGCGCTTTATGGGGTTATTCAAAAATCGTTGACAAAATTATGCAAGAAGTATACAACATTGTATCTAATATTCCTTATCTAATGTTTATTACTGTTTTTGTTGCTGTTGTTGGAACGGGATTTTGGTCCTTTGTTGCAGCGATGACTATTACGGGCTGGTTAGGTGTTGCTTATTTTATTAGAACGCAAGTAATTATTATTCGAGATAGAGAATATAATCTAGCTTCTCGTTGTTTAGGAACACCAATTTTACGGATGGTTACTAAAAATATTTTACCGTTTTTGACCTCTGTTATTGTAACTATCACGGCAAGTGAAATTCCATCTTATATTTCTACGGAAGTTTTCTTGTCTTATTTACAAATTGGTTTAGGTTCTGAAAACTCTTTAGGAAAATTAATTAATGATAATCAACAATATATGGATTCTCATCCACACTTATTTTGGATTCCAGTTATTGTCTCATCGGTTATCACTGTAAGTTTATACATTATTGGGCAAAATTTAGCGGATGCATCAGACCCCAAAACGCATATGTAAGGAGGGAAAAAGATGAGCGAAAATAAAAAAGTACTCTTATCTTTAAAAGATGTAGAAGTTAAATTTAATGTTCGTGGTCGAATTTTAACGGCTATTCGTGGCGTTTCTTTAGATATTTATGAAAATGAATCATTAGCCATTGTTGGTGAATCAGGTTCTGGGAAATCGGTTTTAACAAAAACATTCACTGGAATGTTAGAATCTAATGGTTTTATCTCTAAAGGAAGTATCATCTATCAAGATGATTTATTATCTTCTTTACAATGTACATTAACAAAAAGAGAAATCAGAAGATATCATCGCTTAGTGAAATTTTTAAATCAACAAGCCGCTTATTTAGGTGGAAAAGATGATTATTTACAAATCTTAGAAGAAAAGAAAGCTTTAAAGAGAATGATTTCTTTAACACCAGAACAAAAAGAAGATTTTAGTACGCGTAAAAAAGATTTAACTTTTGAAAGAGTAGAATTATATAACAAAAAAATTGCTGCTGAAACTTCAAAAGAAAAGAAAGAAATTGCTTTAGAAATTAAAAAGAAAGATAAAGAAATTAGCCAACTAAAAAAAGAAAGACGGCAAGTTTTAAAAGAAAAAAGAAATAAAGTATTTAAAGATAAAGATTTTATGTTAGCTTATAAAAATAAAATTCAATCTTTAAAACAACATTACTTAGAAAAGGTCTCTATTTCTTCAGTTAGTGAAGAAATCAAAAGACAAAATCGTTTAATCGCAAAAGAAATTTTATTATCTATTGAAAGATATTCACCGGTTACGCAATTTTTCTATTTAAACAGTTTAAAAGATCGGTTTAGTGAAGCTTACAAAAAAGGTTTAGAAATGACCGAAGAAACGATTGAAAAATTATATGAATTGATTACCTTTAGAGTGATTTTTAAAGGAGTGGAAAATGAATATTTTAATGCTTTAAGCGATCAAGAAGTTCAAGAATTCAAGCAAAAAAATCAAGAATTATTAAAAGACCAATCTGAAAATTATGAAATGATTCAATCTTTTGTGGATTCTATACAAGGCAATGAAAAACTAGTTTATTTTATTGCACAAAAAGTTGTTGAAAATCCTCAAACGGATTTGACAACAATTTTATATGATAGTTATGAAGAAGCAATTATGATTCCTAACACAATCATGAAAGGGTATACGATTTTAGATTTAACCAAAATAAAGACAGCTACAGATTGGCAAAAAATTAGAGGTTCAAGAATTGCTACTGTTTTCCAAGATCCGATGACTTCTTTAAATCCAATTGTTACGATTGGGAAACAAATTACAGAAGTTATTATGAAACATCAAAATTGTAGTGCTGCTGAAGCAGAAAAAAGAGCCATTTATATGATGGAACGAGTAGGTATTCCTGATGCAGCGAAACGATTTAAAGAATACCCATTCCAATATTCTGGAGGAATGAGACAAAGAATTGTTATTGCCATTGCTTTATCTTGTCAACCTAAAGTTTTAATTTGTGATGAACCTACTACCGCTTTGGATGTCACGATTCAAGCACAAATTATTGATTTAATCAAAGATTTGCAAAAAGAATTTCAATTTACAACGATTTACATTACCCATGACTTAGGTGTTGTTGCCAGTGTCGCTGATCGTGTTGTCGTCTTATACGCTGGACAAATTGTTGAAGCAGGAAAAGTTGAAGAAATCTTTTATGATCCAAAACACCCTTATACATGGGCGTTATTATCATCTCTTCCTCAACTTGCAACAAAAGGAAAAGAATTATTTTCCATTCAAGGGACGCCACCTTCTTTATACAACGTCATTAAAGGAGATGCCTTTGCTGAAAGAAATCCATTTTGTTTAGCAGTAGATTTACAATATGATGCGCCATACTTCTATGTTTCTGATACGCATTTTGCAAAATCATGGTTATTAGATCCTCGAGCACCAAAAATTGAAAAACCTGAAATTATTCAAAACATTCATGAAAAACTTGAAAAAACACTAACCCAATTTAGTAAGGAGGAGTACGAATATGTCCGATACAACAAACAAAGAAGTCATCTTGTCGATACGGAATATAGACATCGACTTTCAAAAAGGTAAACGTGTTTTTAAAGCAGTTAAGGATGTTAGTTTTGATATTTATAAAGGGGAAACATTTTCATTAGTTGGTGAATCGGGCTCTGGGAAAACAACGATTGGGCGAGCCATTGTACGTATTAATCCTTGTAGCAAGGGAGAAATTTTATTTAAGGGCAAACGAATTTCTGGTAAAATTTCTCGTCATGAAGATAAGGAAGTGGTGCGCAATATTCAAATGATTTTCCAAGATCCAGCTGCATCTTTAAATGAAAGAGCAACGGTAGAATACATTATTAGTGAAGGACTTTATAACTTTCATTTATACAAAAATGAAAAAGATCGGATTGAAAAAATTAAAAAGGCCTTAGAAGATGTCGGCCTTTTACCAGAACATTTAACAAGATATCCGCATGAATTTTCTGGTGGCCAACGGCAACGAATTGGTATTGCTCGTTCCATTGTCATGGAACCTGAATTAATTATTGCCGACGAACCTATTTCGGCACTTGATGTATCTATCCGGGCACAAGTTTTAAATCTTTTTAAGAAATTTCAAGAAGAAAGAGGTTTGACTTACTTATTTATTGCCCATGATTTATCTGTTGTCAAATTTATTAGTGATCGTATTGGCGTTATTTATCAAGGAAGAATTGTAGAAATTGCTACTTCTGAAGAATTATTTGCTTATCCTTTGCATCCTTATACAAAATCGTTAATGTCTGCAATTCCCATTCCCGACCCTATTTTAGAAAATAGTAAGGAACTTTATGTTTATGATGATTCCATTCATGATTATTCAGAAGATAAACCTAAATTAGTAGACATTGGACATGATCATTTTGTATATGGGGATAAAAAAGAAATTGAAGAATATAAAAAAATTAGAAATATGAACAAAAATAGTTGATTTCAACTATTTTTGTCTTTACGAAAGGGAAATTTATGGCTAAAACAGTTTTCATCTCATCCAACAAAAAAAGCATTATCAAACGAATTGTTTTGTTTGGTGTTTTTTTTCTAATTGCTGTGATTAGTCTAACTTATGGGGTACATTCTTGTGCACAACAATATCAACCACAAGAAGGCTTACAAAAAATAGAACTGGATTCTATTCGTTTACCAAATGATGAAGTTGTTACTCCTTTCGAAAATGAAATCAATTTTTATTACTATATTGAAAAAACAGATGATTATTCTATTAGTGAAAATTTTACGATTGTAAGTGAAACTTATCAACAAATTGCCTATGCTGCATACTTATCTTTTCATCCAGATTATGAATTTGATGAATATAAAAGCTTGGCTTATATTGATCATCATCCAAACGAAGAAATACAAGTTTCAGAATTTTTATATGATGCTTTATATGATGCTTACCAAAAAACAATCGTAGAAAATAGTCCATATAATGTTTTTTCCGGTAAAATATATGATTTTTGGGAAGAATTAATATATTCAAATACAAAAAATCCTGATCCAGCATTCAGTTCAAATAGTCAGCAAAGACTGGCAAAAATTGTCGCTTCTTTAAATCAAAAGGAAAGTTATCGTCTTGAGTTTAATCCAGAAAAAAGAACAATTACTTACGTTTTGAGTGATGAATCTTTAAAAGAAGATTTGAAATTAGATTTGAATGTTTTATATGAAGCGTATGTCATTCAAACCATTGCTGATTATTTTAAATCTTATCAATTACAAAAGGGATATTTTGTTTCTCAAAATGGGTATTTTTTACATCTTCAAGATTATTGGACTCAAGATGAAATGGTAGAATTAGCCATCAATATCTATGCAAAAGAAAATGAAGAAGAGGACTATCAAACTATGCGCATTGGTTCTTTTACGATTGATGGTCGTGTGGTGGGTTCTACATTTACAAATTATTATCTTAGTGAAAATGATGGGATGAAATATCAAATTGTCTCAGACGAAAATGTGCCTATTCGTCGGCATTTATATTATGATGCTTCAACAGGATATCCTTTAACCAATATTCGTTATAGTCGGATTTATTCCAATAATCCTTCGACACAATTAGTCGATATTAGTTATGATAATTTAAAATTGATGACTTTATCAAAAGAGGATGCTTATGCTTTTGTTCAATCCAATGAAGATAAACAAAAAAGGATGCTTTATATTGTTGACAATGGTACTTTAAACGATGTTATTGACAAACAGTGGTTAATTTATTATCAAAATATCGATTCTTTTGACATTGAAGAAACATTTCAAGATCGATTTGTAGTTATTTCATAGTTGATTCAATAGACAAAATGGCAATTTTTTGCCATTTTTTTGCTGAAATTTGACATTTATAATATTTTATATTATAATTTTTACACATTTAAGGGGGAATTTTTATGAAAAAAAATAAGAAATCAGTTTTTTTAGTCAGTTCGATTTTGGGTTGCACCGCTTTAGTTAGTGTTGGTTTTGCTACATGGGTGATTACAACAACGCCAGACCCTGTTACATTAAATGGAGACATTATTGTTGAAACAGTAACCGATACGAATATTTCTTTTGTTCAAAATGAATTTGTTTGGACGGATTTAGATGATGATCCAGAAAACAATCAAAAAATTATTTTTGGCGGAAGAGAAGCAGAACCGGGAGATTGGTTGGTTAACTCAACATTAGAGCATCTTTCAACAAAATTGACTATAGTTGTTGAAAATTATGCCGCATTAGAAAAAGTTAAGGTTTCACTTACTGCTAGTGATTCAGAAAAGTATCAAGCTGCTGTTACTGCAGGTTATGTTGCTGCATTGCCAACTATTGCAGATGTTCAACTTGCTTCTTTTTCTCCAGTTGATGGACAACCAACGAAAGGGAAAGCAGATATTCAAATAACATTTGGTTGGGGAACTGCTTTTGGTGGCAATAATCCAATGGATTATTACAATGAAAAGGATTCAACGACAGTTAACGGAACAGATGCAAAGACTAAATTAACAGCATTGTATAATAATTTAAACGGATTAACTTATACATTGACTTTGACAGCTGTTGCCAAGACATCGGTTTAAAAAACAATAAAAAATGCGTAAAAAAACAATTGTTTTTTTGACAACACTATCCATTTTAGCAATGACCTGTGTTGGTTTTTCTGCTTGGAGTATTGCAGCCACTCCTACAGAAGAAACATTTGAAGGAGAAGTCATTGTTGATGATGCAGTACGCTTAATTGATGTAGGACTTTCTTATAATCTTGCACAATATCCAATTCAAGGATTTAAATATTATCCAATTACAGATAATGAAGGAAATACTTCTATCTATTTTTCGTCTACCAAATTAATTTATACAATTATAGTCACTAAAAGTTTATATGAAAAAGTTGCGTTTGATAATGTTTCACAATATTATTTAGATTATGAATGCTATTATATTTATCCAAAAACAAATTCAATCGATTTAATAACGGATACAACTTTTATTACTGCACCTACAGAGTTATTTGTTCGTAGCGTTAATTTAGAAAATGCTTTCTTTTCTGTTAAAATTCAAAAAGAAAAGAAGGAATATGACGCAAATAATTATATGTATTCTTTAACTGCAGCAATTCCTATTAAATCAACATATGAGAATTCTTTAAATCAACTGGTTGTTGCTGATATAAAGTCAACAACTAGTGTTCCAATATCATTGGAATTAGCTTTTACCAATCCAACGAATTTGTTAAATGATAATTTTGAGTCATTTCAATCCATAGAAATGCATTATTCTTTAAGAATTAAAGAAAAATAAACATAAGATAAGGAGGGAAAAACATGAAAAAAAGTTATAAAAAAATATTTCTTTTAGTATTTTTGTTTTTCTCTTTCTTTTTAGTTATGCCCGTTTCTGCAATATGGAGTATCAAATCACAAGAATCACAAAATCTTATAGGAACAAATACTGGCACAGTGAATGTTTATATTCGATACATAAAAAAGACACAAAAAACAAATAGAAATGAAACAAAAACTACATTAGTTGATGATAGTGGCAGTTTGTTTGATCAATCTGTGTATAATGAATGGTTGCCAAATTATGAAACGCATCAAAAAAATCCTTATTTAGTAGAAACAACCACTCCAGTAGATGATGGAAATGGAAATATCACATGGACAGAAACGTATCACCAAATAGAAACATGCGAAAAAACATGGTACAATTGGACAGTTTTAGTCTATCAAATTGTTTATACGTATATTCAAAATCTATCTATAGAAGTTTCTAATTCATCTGAATATACTTATGTCGTTCCTAAAGGATCAACTATAGAAAAACCAAGTCTTTCTTTGGAGGGTTATACTTTCGTTAATTATTTTAGTGCTAATGATACAAATACAGATTCTAGCGGAGAACTATTTGATTTTTCACAACCGATTAATCAAAACACTGTAATCTATGCAGAATGGACTCATATGCTTGGAGACGATGAACAGTTTGAAGAAAATCAATTAACAAGTCATATTAATAATCTAACTAGCGGAAATACAAGTAATATATATGCGGGTGGAGCAGCGACCTTTAATTTAAATGACGACTCTTCCTATAGTTCTCAATCTTCTACAGTCAATTTGGGTAGTTCTTCTTTGCAAACGACCATATCATCAGGAACAACCGTGAATTTTAGTATGAATGATGGTCGTGTAGATGTTGAAGGACGGGCAGATAACAGCATTACAGATCCTTCAAAACATACAGTAGGCACAGGAGAAAATATTACGAATGATACTTATATTTCTTTAGATTATTTTAAAGAAAAAACAGAGACGGTACAAGATTTATCAAAGAAAAATCCAAGAGATTATACAATCATTTTACAAAATGATTTAATCGTTAATGGAAATTTATATCTTGGTGGGTATACAGGATCAAGTTCATCTATTCAAGGTTATATTGTAAATAACTATGTTTCTTTAGATTTAAATGGTCATCAATTAATTATTAATAATGGTGGAATGGTTCATTCTTTTGGATATATTTATGATTCTATGAGAACCGGAAGTGTTGAAGTGATGCCCGGAGGAAACTTAAAAACTCAAGTGGTTTTATATGATGTAAAAGGTGGTAATACCACTTTATGGGGCTTTTCAAAAGGAATCTGTCCCTTTGAAAATTATGGTTTTCCATATTTAAATTGTGAGGTTCATTTCTATTCTAATGGAAGTCAAGTTGGTACTTTAGATGTTTTTACAAAATTAAATTTAGGTTCATTAGGAGTTACCAATATTTATATTCCTTTTTTTGGAAAAGACACAGCTACTTATTTAATGACGTATTCTAATAAGGATGGAATCAATGCCACAATTACTTATGAACCTTATGAAGTTAGTGCTTTAAAAACAGCAAATAATGCGACAAAATACAATTTATTCTATAGAAAGTATCGTTTTAATTTTGAAAATATGAATATACAAGTGAATTCGATTTTGTTGCCTGTAAATGTTTATATTGATGCAGTTATTACAACAATTGATGAAACTTTTTATTTACCACTTGATCGCGTGACATTTCCGATTAGTTCATCAATTGATTTGATTTTTGAAAATAGTATTTTTTCTGTTTCGCAGGAATTAAAATTAATGCCTGGAAGTAGTTTATTTATGGATGAAAATAGTATCTTAAATTTAGGCTTTTATTCCGAAAATGGCAATACGAAAAAAGTTTTTTCTGATATTGAAATCAATAAATTTATTGTTCATAAAACATTACCAGGAGAAACCAAAGCATTATCTGGAGGGTTAGTTGCTTTAGAAGCACCACCCACAAAAAAATGGGGATCTAATCCACAAAATGTCATTTATAGTTATTATGGCATTTTTAGTACATCGTATGCTATTTATTGGCAATACTACCAAGCGGCTCAAGTTAATATTTTTGGAACAGTCAATTTTGCTACTGGCAATGATGCACCTTATATTTTATCAGGACAAATGAATATTAAAAACTTTACAATAGGAAGTGCAAATAAAAAAGAATTTAATGCGGTTAATATTAGTTCTTTATCTAATAATCAAGTAAAATTACAAACCTATAGTTTGGATATTGAATTGTCTTCCTCTACGTGGTTTGATACTAGTGATATTTTATCTTCTTCTAATGATAGTGCTATTACTCAAGTCAATTACTTTTTTATTCAGCCTTTGACTTCATTTGGAGTAGCATATTATAAAGAAGCTACTGCTAGTGAAGTATTGATAGGAACATACGATGTTTATACAGGAATATTTGAAACCACGAATCAAGAACAATATATTTTTTATACCGATACAAATCTTTTGGTAGATTCAAGTAATACTGAAAGTGCATTTAATGAAATAACAGATTTAGTAAAAATTACTAATATTGACGATCGTCAAATTGTTAATTATAACAATTCTTCCTATATTTACTATTCTGGCATTTGGTGTCCTGTTGTTGAAAGTATTATGGATGAATCAGGAAATGAAACGGGATTAGTTATCAATACACAAAAATTATCGACCGAAGAAAGTTATTCTTATACGAGATCCAAAGATGGAGTGTCTGAAAAATTTACTTATTCATTTTCTAGAACACCTATGAAGTATGTTTCTACAACAACCTATCAAGTTTGGCAAGTTATAATGAAAAACTTTGGTGATAATGGAGATAATTACACTACAAAAAGTTAATTTTGCTATAAAACATAAATTATGTTTTATATATAAACCATAAAAATAAAAAGGGGGAAAATAATTATGGTTAAAATGACAAGAAAATCTTATAAAAGAAGAAAAATTATTTTAGGAGTTAGCTTATTTTCTTCTGTAGCTTTGGTATCTACAGGTTTTGCTGCATGGGTACTTGCATCTCAAGCAGAGGCAACAGAAAGTGGAAATATTACTGTTGGTACTGTTTCAGATAGTTCAATTAAGATTTCAAATGTTCAATTTAAAGATGACAATGATTCTTTTATCTTTGAACCCAAAGAAGAGGATACAGCAGGGCGTGTAAGAAACGATGGAGTAAATTTTGAAAATCTTTCAGTAACTGTTACTGGCGAAATTTCACCAAATACTTATGTATCTTCAGCAACCATTGAAATGGAAGTCCCAGAAGGAATTACTGCTGCAATAGGTAAAAATTATTTAGTTTTACCAACTTGTGCTACATCTCCTCAAACACTTACACTCAATCCAAAGGAAGCACCAGATCAAACAGTGAGTACATTTGAATATACCATTACTTTTGAATGGGGCAGTGCATTTAATGGAAAAAATCCTGGTGAATACTATGATGAAGATGAAGCAGGAAAATTAGTAGATGATGAAACGATGAAAAGTACTTTGGAAGATCTAAAAACTTGTATTTACAATTCTCAAGAAGAAAATCCAACTTTTACAGTTACCATTAAAGCAATGAACTAGGTTTGTTTTGAAGAATGTCAAGAATAGAAATTATTTCTTTAATCGTTACTTTTATTGGAGTGGTTAGTTTTGCTGCTATTTTTACAATGCTTTACCGGTCTCATACTATTTCATTAGTTGAAGACATTCAATTAGGGAAAAAAGACATTGAATTAATTGATTTATATTTGTATGAAAGTCAAGAAAAAGTAAAAAAGCGCAAAAAAACTATAGAAATAGTGAAAACAGTTCTTTTTTGTATCGCTATGGTTATTTTAATTCCTGTTTTTGTCTTTTCTATTGTCCAAAAAATTCAAGGGAACGCTTTAATGATTAATAATAAAGCGATTATGGTTGTGTCTTCAGGTTCTATGAGTAAAAAACATGCAGCAAATGATTATTTAACAATGAACCATTTGGATAACCAATTCAATACCTATGACATCATTATTTTAGATAAAGTAACGGATGAAAATCCCATTGAACTTTATGATGTCATTGCTTATAAAAATAATGAAGGAACAAATATTATTCACCGTGTAGTAGGAATTGATAATGATAATGGTGTGATTCGTTATACGACACGAGGTGATGCAGTCGGCTCTTCTGACTCTTATCATCCAACATCAGAAGATGTGATTGGAATTTATACCAATCAAAGAATTCCATTATTAGGGATTTTTATCTTATTTTTTCAATCATATCCGGGAATCATAACAATCATTGCGGTGATTTATTGCTTAATCATGTTTGATCGATATTCTAATAAAGCAACACAAGAACAAGAAAAAAGAATTGAAATATTAAAAAATGCAATGGAAGATTTGTCGGAAGACTTTTTGCTAGACCCAAAAGTCCAATTTGTTGAAACCATTTATTATAAAGGATATGCTTATTCTTTTGATGAAAAAGGCTTTAAAGAAAAAAAAGAGATTCCAATGGAAAAAAATGATGAAAATCAAATGATTCATGTCATTAAGGATTCATCTTCAAATCAAGAAACAATCAAAAAAATAGACATACAAAATCAATCAAAAGGGGAGGATAATGATGAATAAACCTTATTTTACAAGAAAAAATCTAATTGCTATTGCAATGGCTTTTTTCTATTCATTTTTACTATTATTTGTAGGTTTATGTATCGAAGGATCTTTTAAATTTGCAAATGAAGACAATCCTATTGCAATGATAGCAGAGACTTTAAATTTTAAATTGGTTTCTTATGGTGTTTCTGGATATATTTGTTTAATTTTAATTGCCATTTATGTCGTTGCTGGCGCTATCTTTATTATTTATGAAAGAAGATATGCCATTGTAAACAATAAAAGCCCGTATAGTGCAAAAATGATTGGTATTTATTGTGCTACAGGACTTGTTTGTCTATTGTTATCTTTAGGAATAGGAATTATTTTACAATCCCCATTGAACAAAGAAAATATTGGCAACGTGTTAACTGCTGTTTGGCAAAGTGTCCTTTTGACAACGGCCATTTATATTTTAATTGCCTTGTTTATTAGTGCCATTTTAATGTTAGTTGTCAATTTGATTTTTATTGATAAACCTTATCGTTTCTTTAGTAAAAGAAATGCTATTGAATTTGAAGATGAAGATTTAACTCCTTCTGATAATAATGTTACTGCAAGTTTTGATCCTTTACCTGTAGCTACAACTTCTCAACAAATTACTGCAAGTTCTCCTTCAGCAACACCTTTAAATACGAAGGAGACCCAAGATTATACAAGTGAAGAAAAATTAGGAACACGAGAAAAAGTTTTTCCATCCTTATCAAAAATTGATGATCAATATGAAGGATATGCAATTGAATCCATTCCAAGTGATGATTATTCTTTAGAACAAATTTGTCACATGTTTAGAAACTATTTAGCTAAAGAAGAAAAACTATATTTTGATATTGATACTCTTCGAATTTTTGTTAGTAGTTTTATTACTTCTCATTTTATGATTTTAGAAGGATTAAGTGGGACTGGTAAATCTTCTTTACCTCGTTATTTTGCTAAATTTATTCATGCCAATGTTTTATTTATCCCTGTACAAGCAACATGGAGAGATAAAACACATATTTTAGGATACTTTAATGATTTTTCTAAAACTTATGCGGAAACTGATTTTTTAATTCAATTATACGAAGCGAATTATAATCCTGATCGTATTCATCTATTTGTCTTAGACGAAATGAATATTTCTCGGGTAGAATATTACTTTGCTGATTTCTTATCCGTATTAGAATATCCTGCTGATTCATGGAAATTAAGAATTATGCAATTGCCATATCAATTTATTCCACCTGCGAAATTGCCAGATGGTTTTATTCAAATTCCAGAAAATGTTTATTTTGTAGGAACGGCAAATAAAGATGATTCTACTTTTTCAATTACCGATAAAGTTTATGACCGTGCAATAACCATTGATTTTGATAATCGGAATATTCCATTTGAGGTCAAAGAAGAGGCAAAAACCATTCAATTGAGTTATTCTAAATTTAATGAATTGTTAACGAAGGCCATTCAAACACCAGATTATCAAATGACCCCATCTGATTATGAAAAATTCCAAAAGATTTGTGATTATATTGATGAAACTTTTGATATTACTTTTGGTAACCGTGTCATGAATCAAATCAGCACGTTAGTTCCTGCTTTTATTGCTTGTGGAGGTCAAAAAGAAGTTGTTTTAGATTTCTTATTAGCAAGAAAAATCCTTGTCAAACTCGAAGGACGTTTTGAAGAATATATCAAAACAGGATTAAAACATTTATTGACTTTAATTGAAAAACAATATGGCAATACTTTTGTTAAAAGCGAAAAAATTATTCAATCACTGATAAGAAAGTTGTAATTTTATGAAACTAAGTGAAGAAAAATATTTAAAAAAGGCCATTCGAGATATTAAAAGATATGCGAAACAATATCCTGATGTGGGTAGTTTTTATCGCCATCTTGATGCTTTGAATTGTCCTTCATTACAAGAGGTTTCTTTCCAAAGTGACTTGAAATTTTTTGAAGAATGTCAATTTATTTTCCATGTCATTCTTTCTATCATTGCCCATCCTCATCTGACAAACCAAGGAGAAGATGTGGTTTTAAGAGCAGAACAAGTGCATCATTTAAGTAGCGAGATGTTTTTAAAAACTTTAAAAGAACCTTCGTTTTGGAAAAATAAGAATCATCATTTAAGCCCGCAATATGTTTATTATTATCAAAATATTGATGATTTAAAAATCTATGAAAATTACTTAGTTGTTCGACTTGTGGATTTATTAGAAAATGAATTAAATCAATATCGTTATTTTTATGTTTCTATCATTAAAACCATCGATGGGAATAAATCATTATCTTTAAATGAAGATCAAATTCAAATTGCCTTTGATTCTATTCAACAACTCATGAATAAAATTCAAAAAATAAAGTCGACCTATTTTTATAAAGAAGTTTCAAAAGCAAATTTTTCTTTAACAACCATTCATCTAACCAACATTTTTTTAAAAAATCAATCTTATCGTTATTGCTTTCGTTTTTATAAAAAAATCATAGGATACGGAGATAAAAAATCTTTGACTCAAGATTTTATGGCTTATTATTATTGTATTCTTTTAAAAAATTTAAAAGCAAGAAATATGCAATTGTCCGCTAAAAGTAAAAAAACACCAATTATTTTAAATAAATTTGGATGGATTGATGTGAACCAAAATCTTTATTTTTATTCTAAAGATTTTAAAATAGAAATTGAAAAAGAAAAAAATACAGATGGGTTTTGCATTCATATTTTGAATCGAAAAGTTGCGGATCGTCAAGCAAATTTAGCAAGACATTTGTTATTTTTTACGACGAATTCTGATTTGAATGATTTTCAATTGCTTTTATCGGATTTGGACACTAAAAAATATCAAACCATTGAGGCTCTTTCTTTATGGAATATTTTTTATTTAGATCAAGAACAATATCGTTTCACTTCTTCTAAAAATGAACAAGAATTAATGTCTTTATATTTAGATGAAAAAATGTTATGCACACCAGCAAGTTATTCTATTTATTCTAAATATTGTCCTGTATGCAAAGAAAGTAATGTTTTTTATGATGATCATGTTTATCAATGTTTACATTGCCAATCTCAATATGTATTTTATGATCAAAACCAAATGATTTGGTATCAAAAAGTAAGGAGGATCTAATAAGAATGGAAAAAGAAAATGAAAAAAAAGTAATGATTTCTATTGACCATTTATATAAAGCTTATGGGAAAAAAGAAGTCTTATTAGGTCTTAATTTAGAAATTTATGAGGGAGAATTGTTTGGATTTATTGGTCGAAATGGTATTGGAAAATCAACAACTATTGATTGTATGATAGGGGCTAAAAAGATAGATAAGGGGACCATTGTTTTAGATGGTTATGACATGCAAAAAGATCCTATTGAAGCCAAAAAAACTTTTGGTTATGTTGCTAGTGAACCCACCTGTTATGAAGTGATGACAGGTTATGATTTTTTAGAATTTATTGCTAGTGTTTATAAAATTAGCGAGGGCGCCTTTGTAAAGAATTATCGTTATTTATTACAACGATTGTATTTTAATGAAGAAGATTTACAATTGCCAATCTCTAGTTATTCTCATGGGATGAAACAAAAATTATGTTTAATTGCAAGTTTGATTCACAATCCAAAAATTTGGATTTTAGATGAACCTACTGTTGGATTAGATATTATGGCTGTAGAATCTTTAAAAAATATGATGAGAGAATATGCCAATCATGGTAAAACCGTATTTGTTACCTCTCATAATATTGAATTAGTATCAAAAATTTGTGATCGTGTTGCGATTATTAATAATGGAGTCGTTGTCGCTTTATACGATTTAAATAAAGATCCGAATAAACGGCTTCAATTGTCTCGAATTTTTTTAGAAACGTATGGAGGGTAAAAAATGCTTAATCTTTTAATCAAAGATTTCAAGTTAATATTTCCAACCCAGAAAGATTTGAAAAAAAGAGTGCTTTCTTCGATTTTTTATGTCCTCGCATTTGTTTGTTTTGTTGCTTTAGAAACCTTTTTGTTTTATCGAATTTTATCTGAAATTAAAAACTATCAAAATGCACCAATTGCGTTTATGACGTTATTTTTATTTGTCGTATCTATTGGTATGATAATTTTGGGAGTATTTCGTGCTAAAAAATTGTTGTTTAATGTGGATGATTTAAGGCAATTAACTAATCGACCGATAAAAAACAATCAAATTATTCTTTCTAAACTATTATTTTTATTTTTAATTCAATATGTAACCAGTTTATGTTTCACTTTTCCTTTATTTGTTTCTTATGGAATTGTCATGAATAAAATGATTTATTTCTATTATCTTGCTTTATTTTATCCTTTATTGACTTTTATTTATGAAGCAGGCATTATCTTACTTTTAGTTTACCCTGTAAAAATATTTATGGATTATTTAAAGAAACATTTAATTATTCAATTTGTATTTACAATACTGATTTTATTTGGTTTTTGCTTTCTTTATAGTCGAGTTTTAAATGTTTTTATTCAAATTGTGGCTCAAAATCAATTAGATTCTTTATTGAATGTTTCTTCAATTAATCATCTCATTCATTTAAAAAAATATTTTATTCCTATTCATTTTTTAGCTGATGTATTTGTATTATCTACATCTATTGAACTTTTGTATTATTTATGTATTGCGGTTGGAATATTAATTTTAGGATTAACTGTTGGCATCGCATCCTTTAATTATTTTAGAAATTTTCACATCCAAAGCCATACTTTACCTAAAAAAGAATATCAATTTAAAGAAAAAAGTGTTGTTCAAGGTTTAATAAAAAAAGAATTCATTTTACTATTTAAGGATTCAAATTATCTTTTATCTTTTACAGGACTATTAATTGTGCAACCCTTTTTAGTTTATTTAGTGATTGCTGCAATGAATACAATTTTTCAATCGGGAGTATTCTTTTATTATACTTCAATGTTACCTTATTTTATTCCTTTTTTAGATATTTTAATTTTAACGATTTTTACATTAATTATTCATCAAGGCGCTAATAATTATTTGTCGATGGAACATCAGCAAATTCGTATTGTGAAAATGATTCCCGTGCCATTTCAATTACAAATTACTGTAAAAGTTGCTATTCCTTTTTTCCTATCAGAGATTTCTTTGTTTTTGACTTCTCTTATTTTGTGGATTGGCAATGTTATTCATTGGCAAATTTTTCTTTTTGGTTTTCTTTTTTCAACTTTAATTTTATTGGTTTTTACGATGCTTTCTTTGATAGAAGAATTAAAATTGAAAAAAGATTATAAAAAAAGTACAATTCTATCCAATACTTTTTCATATCTCGTTCCTTTGTTATATTTTATCATAACCATTGTTCTTTCTTATTTTAGAATTTCAATTATTTGGCTTTATTTGATTGGCTTGGTATTAATAGGTCTTTGTGGACTATCTTGCTATCTTTATTTAAAAAAGAAAATGGCTTCTTTATTTTTAGAATTAGAGGTGACCAATTAAATGAAAAAGAAAAATTTAGTTCTTTTATTACTTTTTCCTTTTGTCGTTGCTTTATTAGGAATTGTTAGCATTAATTTAACCTTTAATTTAATTGACAATGATATTTTAGATATTCGTTGGGATTATAAAGATACAGAAGCATTTAAGGTTAATGAAGAATTTAAATTAGAAGCAACAGGAGTGAATCAAAATAAATATCCTGCTGGAGCTGGAAATCAACTGGTTTGGTCCGTGCAAAATAAAGATGCTAATGATGCAACAAAGTATGCTGAAATTATTCAAAAAAGTAATGGGGATTATTATTTAAAAACATTAGAAGTTGGCGAAGTGACTATCACATGTGCGAATCAAAAAGGCAATGTTTCTAAAAAATTTTCGGCTATTATTTATGAAAATGGGGTAATTTTGGCTAATCCTGTCATAAAAGGATCACAAAACAATATTGATTCAATGATTTATTATGGCGAATATGATTTAGTGAATCAACAAAAACAAAAGGCGGAAATTGCTTATCAAATCGAAACAATTCCTGTAGAATTGCAATCTTTATTGAAAATAAAGGATTGTTCTGATAATATTACTTTTTCACTTTCTGATGAAACGATTCAAGTTCATGATGCAGGGCAAGCTTATGTTACTTTAGGATATGAAGATACGAGCCTTGCTAATGATGTGACGATTCAATTTATGGTTGTTGATGAAGGAGTAAATGTTTATACCTATCAAGATTTGCTTTATTGCACGAATCAATCTGAAGAAGGAGAAATTGTTGTTTTAAGAAAATCGTTTGAGTCCATTGAAAATGCTTTAGATAGTTCAGGAAATAAAGTTGAAAACAATATTGAAGTTTTTGGAACGTATCATCAAAATAGTGATACTTATGATTTTGCTAAAGAAGTTTATCGTTTTGAAACGACATATAATCAAGAATATATTCAACAATGGAATGAATTTGCTTCTACCCATTCAGATTATCAACCAATTACCAATGAAGCCATCGTGGCTTTACACATTCAAAAAGATTTTTATGGCAATGGATATACATTAAACTTTCATAATTTGACTTATCCTTATGATGAAAAACAAGTTACTGATTCAAGTGGTAATACACAATATGTACCTGCATTACGCGAAGATAATCTATTTAGAGGACCTCTTCCTTTTTATAGTTTAGGAGATCCGAATAATATGCCTTTAATTACAGCATTAGGCCAAGACAATATTGGAATGTATGTACATGGTAATCATATTACGATTAATGATGTTTATGTCAAAAATTGTGATTTTGGTAATAATTTAGCCAATTTGGATTATGTTGGCACGGTTATGGAAATTGATGGAGACGGAATTACGGTTCAAAATTCACGGTTGTCCAATGGCAAAAATGTTTTACGCAGCTTTTCTTCAATGGATTTACTCATTGATAATTGTTTGTTAAGTTATTCTCGAAACTTTTTAATTATGACCGGGGCTAACGAATATGAAAAAATTCAAGATAATCAACAAAAAACGTTTTCTTTATTAGATCAATCGACCATTAATACAACCATTCAAGAATTTTTAAATCGAGATAGTACATCTAATGTCATGGGGAATGCCATTTTAAATCAATATTTACAAGCTAATTTTAATGATATAGAAAGTATCAAACAAGCTTTACTTTCTATTCAAGAAGCTTTAAATGATACACAACTTGTACAAAATCAATATAAAGGTTCAATGGAAATTCGTGATACTTATTTTTATACGAGTGGGATTGCAAGTATAGCTTTAGAATCTTTATTTAATGGTCCTTATTTATATTCTAATGCACCATCTATCATTGGAGATTTATTTGCCGCAGCAAACGAAGCTTTTACAAAACCGATTGTTCCTTTAGAACCAAGTAATATATCCGGAATTTCTTATCCTGTTATGGTAAAATTGACAGGTAAAACGACGTTTTATGATTATAAGAGAACGGATCAATTAGATATTTCTGGGTTGATTTCAGAAAATTTATCAAGTTGGGCAAATTCTATGGATTATGATGTCCATATTGATATTGATGACATCTTTCCATTAAAATCATTACTATACCAAGCAGCAAATACTTATTTATATGATACAATAGAAGAGGAACAAACATACCAATATATTAATGTTCCCATTGCTTACTATGGTGGAGGAACGAATTTATCGGTTGTTGATTCCAGTGAATTAATAACTAAAGATCATTTAACTAATGAAGTAAGAGTGAATTTATTGGATAATTATCTTCAATTACCTCCTGGTGAAGGCACAATTCAAATTGTAAAAAATATGATATTAAAAACGGTTACTACAGTAACCGGATTTGAGCCATTTAAATTTATTCTGCTAGATGGCAAGGATGGATATTTATTTAATGAAATACCACAAATTTCTGATTTAATTGAGAATGCAAAGGGGGACTTACAATGAAAAAAATATTCAAATCTTTCTTTTTGATGATGATGATTGTTTTTTCTGCATTCAGTATGACGGGTTGTACCGGTAGTTTTTTTGGAAGTGATGAACAAGGAATTCAAATCGAATCCATCACAAGTGAGAAATTAGAAGATGGAAGTATGCTCATCACCATTACCTATACAGATGAAGATAGAGAGCCGACGACCTTTCTTATTCCAAAAGCTGAAGATGGTGAGCCAGGTAAAGACGGAAATGGCATTCAAGGAATTACTTATACTTTGAGTGAAGATGGGTTAAGTACAATTGTTACGATTACTTATACGGATCAAAGTATTGAGCCAACACAAATCACTATTCCAAATGGAATTTCAGTAACGGGAGTGAATTATGTTGTTGATGAAGTTACAGGAAATACATTAATTACCCTTCAATATTCGGATGGAACAACATCTGATCCGATACCCGTATTTAAAGGAGAACAAGGCGAACCAGGAGAAGATGGAAATAGTATTGTTGGAATTGATCAAATCGTTAACGATGATGATAGCGTTACTTTGATTTTTCATTTTTCAAAATCAGAAGATTATATTGTTCAAATTCCAGCCCCCCATGAAGGAAGAGGGATTGATACGATTGTTGCAGGAGAAACCAACGATCAATACACGATGACCATCTATTATTCGGATGGAACCGATGAAACCCTAACATGGGATAAACCAAATCCAAATCAATGGTACACAGGAAGTGAACCATCGAATTCATTAGGTGTTGATGGTGATTTTTACTTTGATATTTACCATCATAATATTTATGTAAAACAAAGTGGCGTATGGGTTCTTATCGTTTCTTTTGATAATAATATTGAAACACATTCTGTTATTTTTCAATTAAATGATAGTTTAGATGAACCTGCAAATATGCCTTCTGGATCTTTAATGGCTTATCAAATTCCACATGGTTCTTATTTTGCTGCTCAAGAGGGCTATACCATTCCAATTCCAACACGAAATGGATATGATTTTGTAGGATGGTATACAACGAAAACAATTACCCCTACTTCCGGAAAATTTACAGATTTAACACCAGTAATGGCAGATTTAACTTTATATGCCATTTGGGAAAAACAAGTATAAAATATTAAAAAAGTAGATGATTTTGCTTCCTATCATCTACTTTTTAATTTCTTACTTATTCGTTTTTTTATTTTCTTTTAAACAAAGTCATGAGGCCAAATAAAATAGAAAGACCAAAAACAACAAATAAAGCATATCCACCTAACGAATAATTGACTAAATTGCCTAAATAAACATCCTTAAAAAGAACTAATGAAATAATCCCTAGAATACCGCTAACAATCCCTTTAAATCCACCGCCAACAAAAAGAATGGCTAACGGAAGACCAATGATAGCAACACAATATTTGGCTGAGGGTTTAGATTCTATAACATTTTGAATATCTTTTATTAAATTTTCATAATATTCTAACAATGTTTCTGATTTTAATGCTTGACTGCCTAAATCTAATTGAAATACGGGTAGAAAAATAAAAATAGCTACCCCAGCAGCAAACAAAAGCAAAGAAGTTAAAAAATTCATTCCTTTACTCATAATATTCACTCCTTTAAAGTAGATTTATTATAGCGAATTTTGTAAAAAAAAGAAATAAAAAATTTTGTTTTGCATTAAACTTGTGGCAATTGACAAAGTTGATTTTTTAAGTCGTTTTAGTTTTTTTATATTCCCTATTTTTATATATAAAAAGAGTGATTTTTTGATTTTTATTATCTGAAATCACTCTATGAATTTCACTACTATCTCATAAGATATAATTTGTCTACACACTAAGTGCATTTAAACTTTTTTATTCGTTTACTTCACTGCAACAACTTCCATACCTAATGCTAATTCTACGAGTTGACTTGTTGTTAATTTGTCACTATAAATGTGATAACTAACGCCATTATATTCATAAATTAATTGTTGTGTATTTAAAATTCCTACATTTCCAGCAATTTCAATTAATTCTCCGCTGACCTCAGTGATGACCATTTCATCATAACTTTCTAGAATATGTTGCACAACTGTAAAGGCCTCTTCTCCTTCATAAGTTAAGATATGTTGTGTCATATCTCCAACTTGAATGACACTTTGTTCTTTTAAAGTTGCCGAAATAATCGCATTAGTTGGGTATAATGGTAAATCATTGATAGTTGATGTCGTTGGAGTGGTTAGTTCACTTCTTGCTTGAGTCATATTATCACTGACTTCAAAATAGTTGTCTGCAAATGTTGGATCAAATTCCACTTTAATAAACGTAACTTTGACAGCAATATTATTATCTTTATCATAAATATGGACCCAAATTGGTTTGAGTTGTGATGTCATTTTCATTTCTTGTTTTGTCCAATTTGGAGAATTTTTATAATTAGGAGTAGAAGTAATGACATATCCATCTTTTAATTTGGATAATTCATATTTTCCTTTAAATACATCAAGCATCGATTGATAAAGATAAGGCTTTGCTCCATTTAATGGCCAATCCCCTTTAAATTTATAAACTTGATTTAAAGCAGGAGTTAATACATAAACTCCATTTTTGTTTCGAATAATGATTTGTTCTTGATTCACACCTTTATCAAATAACGAAACTCTAAATAAAGGAGTAGAACCATCTTTTTTATAAGAAACCTTGACTAAATACTCGCGAAGATCGTCCCCATTATGAAATTCCATATTCGCTTCCATGTGGTAAGCATTTAAATTTTCAGTTACTTCATTAACTTGAGATTTAATTCCCTTGTTATTTTTTGAAACTAACTTATAAATACCAAAACCTACCAATAAAACAATTAAAACTAATAGAATAATTCTTTTTATCCATTTCTTTTTCATGATGTCACCTCAAACTATTTCTTTCAACACAAATTATGAAATGATTTACCAACTTATGACATCTATTGCATAAAAAAATAAAATTTGTTCAAAATAAAGATTGATAAAGGAGGCTCATTATGAATATTGTTCAAAAAACAGCTTTATCTTTAACCTTGATTGGAGCAATCAATTGGGGACTAGTTGGCATTTTTCGTTTTGATTTAGTTGCTGCTATTTTTGGTGAAATGACAGTATTTACACGAATCATCTATGTTCTTGTCGGACTAGCCGCATTAATTAATATTGCTTTATTCTTTGTGGATTTAAATCATCCTAAAGAAATACATGACAGAGTTTATGCTACAGATGAAAAATGATGAACCCCATCATTTTTCTTTTTTTGTTCTAAAAATTATAGTATAATAAAAAAAGAAAAATGATAAATTTTAATGGAGGAGAAAATAATGATGAGAAATCCAAAGGAAACCATTGGGAAAATGATAGATAAAGTTAAAGTGAGTTTTATTAGTTATATCGATGATGGTGGTTATCCAGTTACAAAGGCAATGTTAAAGCCTAGAAAAAGAAACGGGATTAAAGAAATCTGGTTTTCAACAAACACATCCTCTAATAAAGTGAAATGCTTTAAAAAAAATAGTAAAGCTAGTTTATATTTTGTTAATCAAAGATTTTTTAGAGGAGTGAGTTTAATTGGAAATATAGAAGTATTAGAAACTTTTGAAGCGAAAGAAGAAATCTGGCAAGAAGGCGATGAAATGTATTATCAAAAAGGGGTAACAGACCCTGATTATTGTGTTTTGAAATTTACAGCCATAAAAGGACGATATTATAGCAATTTTAGGTCTGAAGACTTTGAAATCTAAAATTTGTTTAAAGTTTATAATAAATGAATGGAGGTGTCTTATTTTGGACACCTTTTTAATTTTTAAAAAAGAAGATAAACAAGAAAATATAGGTGCGAAAAATAATAAATTCGTTTATAATGAAAATAAAGAAGTAGGAGTTGTGATATTGTGGCAAAAATTATAGCAATTGCAAATCAAAAAGGTGGAGTAGGAAAAACAACAACAGCAATCAATTTATCGGCCTCTTTAGTAGAGCAAAATAAAAAAGTATTACTTGTTGATATCGATCCTCAAGGTAATTCCACTCGAGGCGTTGGTTTTGATAATGATATGATTAATGTGAGTATCTATCATTTATTAATGAATACCAAAGATGTAAAAGAATGCATTTCTAAAACGCAATTTGAAAATTTAGATTTAATTCCTGCCACAATTGATTTAGCTGGGGCTGATTTTGAATTAGCAACAGCACAAAGTAACAAACATTATCGTTTAAAAAATCAATTAGATCGTGTCAAAGATGATTATGATTATATTATTGTAGATTGTCCACCCTCTTTGGGTTTATTAAGTACCAATGCTTTGGTTGCTTCTAACGGGGTTTTAATCCCCGTACAATGTGAATATTATGCATTAGAAGGATTAGTACAACTTTTGGCGACGATTCGGCGAATTCAAGGAACATTCAATAAAAAATTAAATATTGAAGGGGTTTTATTAACCATGTATGATTCTAGAACAAAACTATCCAATGAAGTCGCTATTGAAGTGCGCAAATTTTTTAAAGAAAGAGTTTATAATGTTAGTATTCCTCGAAATGTAAAAATTAGTGAAGCACAATCAAGAGGAAAACCAATTATTTATTTTGACAAAAATTCCAGCGGGGCAAAAGCCTATATGGAATTATCAAAGGAGTTCATTGAAAATGGCAAAAAAAGAAAATGATTTATTAGGTCTTGAAAAGATATTTGAAAAGAATGGGATTAATATTAAAACATTAGCTCAAGTTTTAGAAAATAGTGAAATTAATAATATTGTAGAAATTCCCGTTTCTTTTCTTACACCCAATCGCTTTCAACCGAGAATGAAATTTGATGATGAAAAATTAAAAGAATTAGCTGATTCTATTAAAAAACATGGCGTGATTACACCCATCATAGTTCGTGAAATTGGTCAAGATCAGTATGAAATTGTTGCAGGGGAAAGAAGAACAAGAGCTTCTCTTCTTGCAAAAAAAGAAACGATTCCAGCCATTGTTGCTGATTTTAATGATCAACAAATGATGGAACTTTCACTCATTGAAAATATTCAAAGAGAAAATTTAAATGGGATTGAAGAGGCTAGATCTTATCAAGCTATGAAAGAACATTTAGGATATACGCAAGCCCAAATTGCTAAAGAAGTTGGGAAGCCTCGTTCTCATGTGGCCAATTTATTGCGATTATTGACGCTTCCTGAAGTGATTCAAAACTATATTTTAAATGAAAAAATATCGATTGGACATGCCAAAGTATTAGTGGGTCTAAATGATACACAAGCGGTTCAATTGGCAAATCGTATTATTTATGAAAATTTAAGTGTTCGTGACGTTGAAAAAATTTTATTATCTTATAAGCCCAGAGTGGTGACGCATCAATCTAAAAATCAAGCACAATATCAAGAATTAGAAAAAGAAATGATGCAAAAAATGCATCATTCCAAAATTCAAATTAGTGAAAAGAAAATACAAATTAAATTTAGTTCATTTGCAGAATTAGAACAATTTGTGAAACAATTTACAAATGAATCTTGATGTTTTTTTAACTTTAAGGTGTATCAACCTTTTAGCTACAAAAGAGTGGCTTAGCCAATTTGCAAAAGAACTAAATCAACAAAAAATTTTAACAGCTCGGATTGATTTTTTAAATCAAGAATTCTTTCTTTTTGAAAATCAAATGGAATGGGTTGATATTCAAACCGCTTTAACCATTTGTAAACAACAAAAAGTAGATCTTATTTTATTCAATGCTTGTCCCTATCGTTTTATCTATCCGATTTTAACAATGATTCAAAAAGAAGATCTCATCAAAGAACGTTTTCTTTTATATCCAAAAGTTGTATTGATTGCCCATATTGTCGATGTTCATTTACAAAATGATTTAAAAAAACAAGCCCAAGAAATGGATACGGAATGTCAATTCGTTTTTAAAAGAGATGTACCTTCTTTATCCACTTTTGATGACATTTTAATTGAAAAAGGCATTCAATATTTAAAACAGCATTATTTTTTGGAATAAAAATCTTTTAAAATATAATCAATATAACATTGAGCAATATCAATATCGGTGTAAGTATAAACCATGCGACAACCAACAACATCTTCGATTTCATTGAGGATAAGTTGGTTGTTTTTAAATAAAAAATCAATACCTACAAGTCCAAAATCAAAATGACGAATCACTTCATAGACGATTTGTTTTTCTTTGTCATTTAAGTGATAAATTTGTGCTTGACCTCCTAAAGAAAAATTACTTCTAAAATCGGTAAAAGAGGTGCGCAGCATTGCACAAATAATTTGGTCATGAAGAACATAAACACGCAAATCTTTTCCAAGTTCAGGAATGATTTCTTGGGCCAGCATTTGTTTTTTATTGGTTTGTAAAAAGGCTTGATGAACTTCATTTTTGTTTTGTACGTAAAAAACTTCTTGTCCGCCATGACCATCTAAAGATTTTAAAATAAAAGGAAAGGGTAAGGGAAAATCTAAACAAGAATCATCAATCAAATAACTTTTAGCCATATCCACAAAAGGAGATAAATATTGATAGGTTTTATATTTATCATTCGTAATTTGACTAACAAAGGCATTATTTTGAACATAAACGCCATTTTTAACTAAAAATTCTGTTAATAAAGGGTGAATCATTCTCATAATGGCAATATCGGGTAAAGGAAAAGGAAGCGTATCAAAATCATCAAAAATAATGATTTCAGCCATTTGCTTTCTTTTTTTAAAGGCCTCTTTTAATTTTTTAGCAAAAACAGCATTTTTTTGATATCTTTCAGCATCATAAATAATCCAAATTTTCATGATAATTGCTCCAAAATATAATCAACTAATAATATAGATAAATCTACCCCCGTGGCTAAATAAACATTTTTAAAATGAGCGTTAGAATTGATTTCACAAAACAAAGGTTGTCCATGATCGCCAATTAAAAGATCAATACCAGCAAAATCAACATTTAATAAAGTGGCTACTTTTTCAGCTAAATCAATATAAGAAGAATCAGGAGTAAATGGAATCATTTTTCCACCATGAGAAACATTAGCACAAAAATCATTGCCATTTGCAATTCTTTTTACGGCCAAAACGACTTTTTTTCCAATGACATATAATCGCACATCTTGTCCATGACTACTTGCAATATATTCTTGAAAGAGCATATTTTTACAGCCAATTTGCATAACAATTTGATGTAATTCTTCTTGGTTTTGAACAAGATAGACTTGTTGTCCAAAGGAGCCTTTATTTTCTTTTACAATAAAAGGGAAAGAAAGTTGCTCTGTGACCATTTTTAAAAAAGAAAGATTAGGATAACCAATATTTTGATAAGTAAAAGGCGCTAAAATCGTTTTTGGCATTGGAATTTGATGCTTTTCTAAATACAAAGCGGTAAGTCCTTTATCATCACAAATTTCAATCACTTTTGAGGAATTAAAAACACGAATTCCCCTGTTTTCTAAATGATGTGCTAAAAATACATCTTTATCCCAAAATAAAACAAAGTCAATTTTTAAATTTTTTTGATTTTGGATAATGACCATTAATTCAACATTGGTTTTGATTTGTATTTCTACTTTTCTTTTTAAAAAAGAAGCTTGTAACATTTCATATATTTCTTTAAATTTTTTTGTTTGCAAAAAAGCGTTAACCACTAAATAACCTTTCATAATTTCCCTTCTTTGATTTCTTTTTTGTTTGTAGTAAGTATAGCATAAAAACAAGGTTTCTTATTATAATTCATCTAAATCTAAGATTTTTATTTCTCAAAAATATAAAATTATTAAAATTGAGAAATAACAAGCCATCTAGCGATATCGTAAATTTTTATTCCTTCATAGATTGTTTCAGGATGTTTGGTTCTTGCAATGATAATTTTTGGATAAGCATCTTTAATTGATAAAAGAGGCTCAGTTTCTCTTTTAAAAGTTTTTTCATTACTTAAATCATCAGCCACTTGAATGTAGATTTTTTCATCCCTTTTGATTGCAACAAAATCAATTTCTTTTTTATATAAATAGCCAACATAAATTTCATATCCTCTACGAAGAAGTTCTAAAGCGACAATGTTTTCATAAACTCGTCCATAGTCCATATTCTTGGTCCCTAAAATTGCATACTTAAATGAATGGTCACTTAAATAATATTTATCCGAAGAAGATAGATATTTTTTACCCTTGATGTCATATCTTGGAACTTTATAAAAAGCATAGGCATTACATAAATAATTTACATAAGAACTAATCGTTTTGTTATTTGTTTCAAAATGATTTTTATTTAATGTATTAGAAATATTTCTAATGGATGTAATATTTGCAATATTATCTATTAAATAATTAGATAAGTATTCAATTAATGATTTGTTTCTAATTCTATATTTTTTAATTAAATCTCTTACGATTAAAGTTTTATAGATGCTTGAAATATACAAATATTTTTCTTCACTGGTTTGATAAACATACGATCCGGACATACCACCTTCATATACATAATGATCAAAGGCGGTATCTATATCTTCTATCGAATAATATTCTTTAAATTCTGAAAATGAAAAAGGAAAAATGTGAATTTCAAAGGTTCTTCCTGTAAATAAAGTGGCTAAATCACTACTTAATAAAAACGCATTGGAACCAGTGATATAAATATCATATTTTTCAGAAGCATGTAAACTATTGATTGCTTTTTCAAACAAGGTACACATCTGAATTTCATCAATGAATAAATAATTATTTTTATTTTTTAAATATTTGGACTCAATGTATTTTTCTAATTCTTTGTAATTGGTCAAATCTTCATATTGTGATTGATTAAAATTAATATGAATAATATTTGCGTTAGGATCATTTGATTGTAAGTATTGAATAAAAGATTCTAATAATTTTGATTTTCCACTACGTCTTATTCCTGTGATGACCTTTATATCTGGAGTACCTACAACATTTTTAAGTTTGTTTAAGTAGTTTTTTCTTTCAATTAATTTCATTGTAATCACCATTTTAATTATATCATATATTTTTTATTTCTCAAAAATATATTTTTTTAAAAATTGAGAAATAACAAAACTTTATTAATCTTAAAAAAGTTCTCATACATGAAAAGAAAAAAACAATCATATAATTTTTTTAAGGTGATAGTATGAAACAAATATTACTGATTTTTCTTTGTTCCCTAGGAATTTTTTTAATTCCTAGTCCACAACAAAAGATGGAATCAATTTCCACTGCTGCCGTTCCTATTTCTTGTTCTAGTTATGTGGTTATGGAAAAAAGCACTAATAAAGTATTAGAAAGTAAAGATATGCATACGAGTAGAAGTGTTGCTAGTATTTCTAAAATTATGACCGCAATTGTTGCGATAGAAAATGTAAATCTTGAAGATATTGTAACAATTCCCCAAGAAATCAATGAGGTATACGGCAGTATGCTATATATTCATGAAAATGATCAAATTCCGATTATGGATTTACTTTATGGATTAATTTTAAGAAGTGGCAATGATGCTGCAGTAAGTATTGCCATCCATGTTGGTGGAACCATTGAAAAATTTGTAGAAATGATGAATCAAAAAGCAAAAAATTTAAATATGCAAGATTCTTTGTTTCGAAATCCTCATGGGTTAGATGAAGAAGATGGCGGAAATCTTTCATCAGCCTATGATATGGCACTTTTGCATGCTTATGCCTTAAATAACCCTGTTTATCGTCAAATCACATCTGCAAAACAATATAAAACGTATAAAAATAAAAATCGCTTATTTAATCTTTATGATTGTACAACAGGTGGAAAAACAGGATATACAAAACTAGCAAAAAGAACCTTAGTAAGTAGTGCAAAACAAGATGATTTAGAATTAGTCATTGTGACTTTAAATTGTGGGAATGATTTTGGGGTTCATAAAAGTTTATATCAATATTATTTTGCAAACTACAAAGGATTAATTGTTTTAAAAGCAGGAGAAAATTATATTGATTCCTATTGTGTAAAAGTAGAAAAAGAATATGTTTTAATGGTATCTAATGATTTAGATAATCTTTATTTAAAATATGAGATTCAAAAAAATAGTAAACAAGTACATATTTATTTACAAGATCAATATGGTTATGTGATTGAACAAGTAACCATTGAATTATATTGTTTACCACAAAAAAATGAATAAAAATTGAAAGAAAAGTTTAGTAGACATTTTTTAGCGTGTAGATAAAAATACAATAAATATTAAAGAATTAAAATTAGTTAAAAATATTCTAGTTTTTCTCGACAAAAAGTGATTTTATATGACAAATTTCGAGAATTCTATTTGATTTAAAGTTCGTTTTTTTAATTTTTTTATAAAAACTTTTTTTATGCAAAAAAACAAAAAAAAAGAATAAAATTGTTGTTTTTTTGCGTTTTTTATTCTTTTTATCCTAGTAAAACTAGGATTTTTTTGTATTTAAATTCAATATAACCATTCATTGTTGATGTTGAATCCTGACAAAAAGGATGAGAAAAAAAAGTAATAGAAAACATTTTTTTAAGTTTGTGAGTAAAAATGAATTTCTTTTTGCAGTTAAAGTGATGAGAACATTTTTAACAAATTTAGGAGAGCAACAATGGAAAACTTAATTGAATTAGTGATGCAGTATCAAAAAACAAATGCAGAAACAACTTTAAAAACAATTTTACAACGTCTTTATCCCATGATGAGAAAACAACTTAAAAAGGTAAATCTTACTTTTCAAGAGGATCTTTTACAAGAAATGATTATTTTTACTTATTCAACAATTCAAAAATTTAAGATTGACTTAGAAAAAAGCACTTTAGAAATTAACCAAAAACAATTTCTTAAATTTTTAAAAACATATTATACAAAAGTGATTCCTCAATTTTATAAAAAACACAAAAATTCTTTTCAATATGAAATAAGCGATAGGCTATTTGATTTTTCTTGTTATCCTATAGAAAGCTCTTTTCACTTATCGTTAGAAGAAATATTGTTAGAACATCATGTTACTCCACAAGAAATTCAATTTTTAACAACCTTTATTGATAAAAACCAATTATTGACTCAAAAAGAAGTTGCTCAAAAATTAGGGTATAGTCAACAAAAAGTTTCTCGAATTTTGAATCAAATTAAACAAAAATATAAAAATAAAAAAATTTGTGAGTAAAAATAAAGTCTTTTTGACAGTTAAATAAGTGAAAAGAGAAGAAAGGAGGGAAAAGAATGAGTGAAATCAGTATAGCCATCAGTGTGGTTGGACTGATGGGATCTATCTCAAGTATTTTATTTGCTTATCTAGCATTTAAAAGAAACGAAAAAAAAGATCACAAAGAAGCAGGTGCAACAAAAGGGCAACTCCAAGCCGACATTCAATATATCGTCAAAACACTTGCTAAATTAGAAAAAGAATTTAGCAAACTAGATGATCGTGATCGACAAATGCTAGAACGATTAGCAAAAGTAGAGCAAAGTCTAAAAATCAACCAAAGAGAATAAAAGGGAGGTGGTGAAATAATGGAGTTTGCTAGTGTACCCATCATTGTGATTTGTTGCTATGTAATAGCAGAAATTTACAAAATGATATTTAAAAAGAAAAAAGAAGCCTATCAATATATTCCCTGTATTAGTACAGGAATTGGTGGAATATTAGGCATCATCATCTATTTAACACATCCAGAAATGATTTTAGAAGCTTCAAATATTTGGATTGCATTAGGGATTGGAATCGTTAGTGGTGCTAGTGCTACTGGAACCAATCAAATTATAAAGCAATTATTTGATAAGAAAGAAGGAGATAAAAATGAAAATTCAATACAATCAAAAAATTGATTATTTGATAGCAAAATTTACTTATCGCAAATATTTAGGAGCAGTAGACGAAAAAGAATGGAGGGCAGTTTATCACGAGAAAATACCTCCAAAAACTCAATCGCAAGAATTTATGCTAAGAATAAAAAAAGCTTTAAGTTTTATAAAAAGTGAAAACTGTCAATTTAATTTTTCATCTATTATGACTATTTATAAAATTGTTTTAAAAGAACAACATGCAATATTTCATCAAAAGAAACTTGAAAACTATATACAGAATATTCAACGAATGAATAAAAACCAAATTTTTCAAGCTTATATTCAAATCGTGCAATTGCAACTATTTGCAAAATATAATTGTGAAATGGCAATTCTACTTTTTAATCTATTAAAAATCAAAAGTAATCAAATTCCTATTGTATTTTATCCAAAAGATGTAAAAGAAATTAATCAAGCTATTTATAAAGAGTATCCCGAGGGGCTTATTATTGCTTTGATTGTTCAAAACGCCCATAAAACGATGGAACAAAATAAATGGCATCCACTTATTCCAAAAGATGAAATTATTGAACATCTCTTTCAACTCAGACCAAAACTTTATGAACAATTTGGTGTTACAGGTATAGGAATTTATGGTTCTTATGCAAGAGGCGAAGAAAATGAATATAGTGATTTAGATATTTTTATTAATGTTATTGATGTTAAAAAAGAAGATATTTATAACAAGAAAAAGATATTTGTCTTTTTAACTGAAAAGTTAGGGTTAAATGTAGATGGAAAATGTGATGACATTGAATTCAAATTTGGACAATTACGTGTTGATATGCAACGAGATTTAATCAAAATTTATTAAAAAAGAAAGGAAAGAAAAATATGAAAAGAAATAAAGAAATTATGGAAAAACTTCATTCTATGCTAGAAAAGCAACAAAAAGAATCAAAAGAAAAAAAAGAGAAACATCAATTTATGAAAAAATTAGATTTTAATTCAAAAGTAAAAACAAGCATTGCAACAGAATTAAGTTGTGAAAAAGGAATTTTTTTTGATGATGGAATACATAAAATATCGATAAATCCAAAAATTGAAAAAAAAGTTATTATTTTAAGTAAACAATTCAAAGACAAACAAATTTTTCAAGATGTATTTCCTAATGTCAATTTAGAATATCAAATTAATGAAAAAGGAATCAAAGAAAATATTGTTATAAAAGAACGCCAAGAAGAATATCAATTTCCTTTTGTTTTTCAATTAGAAAACTTAGAAATGGAACAAAAGGAAAAAGAAATTATATTTGTTGATTGTGAAACACATAAAACAATATTAAAAATGCCAGAATTATGGATGATTGATGCCAAGGGTATAGAAAGCAAAGATGTGAACTATATACTACAAAAAGAAAACGAAACGATTACGATGATAGTTTTACCAAACAAACAATGGTTAAACGATAAAAAAAGGCAATTTCCTGTTATAGTGGATCCAACTCTTGAATACGATTTACCACAAGTTATCGAATTTGAATGTTATGAGGGAACGACAATTTTAAATAATTCCGAAAACACTTTTTCTGTAGGAAAATTAGGTTCAATATTCAATCGATTAAAAATAACACTTGACGCCAAAAGTATTGCTAATTCTATTGAAGAAGATGTTAATTTTAAATGTTACGTCAAACTACATTACATTGAAGGAGAACGAGCGGCTTCTTCACCTGGATTTGCTATTGCACAATTAGGAACGGATTATAGCACACATTTGATTTTTACCGAAGAATTACTGAATAAAACTGAAGGAACATTGAATATTGATATTACATCTTGTATCAAAACATATATAGATAATCCAGTATCAGTTAATAGGAATGTAGAAGTGTATGTACAATTAATTGATACGCAATTAAAATCAAGCGTTCCACTTTATGAAACCGGAACGGATAACCCTTCCACAACAAATGATTATATTATCTTGACATTAAAGGATTTAAAGGGAAATCATCAGCCACAAGTTGTAATGGAATATCCATCCAAAAATGTTTTTATTGAAAATCATAGTATTAAAGAATTTGATTCCAAAAAGGCCGGAATAACTTATTTAAACTTATTTAATCAAATTTTTGTTCATGAGCACGAAGATTTATCTATTAGCCATAATCAATTAAATGTAAATGTTAAACACATTTATTCTCCTAAAATTTTAACATTAGGATTAGAAATATATAATAAAGAAAAATACTTAGGAAAAGGCTGGAAGACGAATTTACATCAATATATTATTAAAAATTCAGAATATGAATATCCTTTGGGAAGCAAAGATATTATTTATTTGGATGGATTTGGTGATGAACATCACTTTTTTGAAAAATGGTATTATGAAAAAGATAATCAAAAATTTTATGTTGATAAAAATAGAATTTTTACTGATGGGGATGGAAAATTAAAATTTAAAGATGTTAATGAATTGAGAGAAGTGAAATTTGAATGTGTCAGTGATAATGAAGAATTAACTTTTGTTCCAGGAGCAAGTTTATCTAGTTTTCATAGTCATATGAATTTTGAAGAAAATTATAATTTAAGCATTGAATATGCTGATGGATATAGAGAAAATATTTTATTATTGTCAGAAGGAACAGTTTCAGTACCAATTTACTATTTAGAAAACGGAACGCAAAAAATTTATCAAGATTATTCAACAATTATCTATGGAGATGGAACAAACATTCATCATACTAGTGGGGATCCAATGATTTTGGAGAAAAGAGAAAGAAAAGAATTAAAATTCGATGAACAAGGATGTTATTTTGAATATAACACTTATGATGGTATTAAAAAAATTTATCCAATACCAACGATGGTTCTCGCATCATCATCTGATAAAAAACTTGATGATATTTATTTAAACGAAGATATTCAACAAATTGATGGTCAAATTGATCAATTAAAGTCTAATTTTATTTCTTACGCAAAACAACTGCGTGAAATGAGAGAAAATACAGAAATGATTGACTATCAAAATGAATTAAAAACACTTTTAAAAATAGAGAATTTGGAAAGCAAAGTAAAATCTGCTAGAGATAAAATTGCAGATGGTAATGATGAACAAGAAGCTTATAACAAAGCTTCTGATAATTTAGAAAATGCACAAAAAAGCATGTCAGAAAGTATTGAAATAAAACAACGAACTTCTGGATATGCACAGTTGAATAATAATATATATGATTTTATCAAATCGAAAGTTAGATTATTAGAATTACAAGAAAGAAGAGCTGTACTTGTTGAAGAACAAAAGAAGGAAGTAAACGACTTATTGATTGATAAAGAAGGAAATACTTTAGGTTTTGATGGGTATGGACGTTTAGTATTGATTTCAGATGCTCAAGAAAATAAAATTATTATTCAATATGGAGAGAAAGATGATGAAAATAAAATATTATCTATTTCATCAGATACTGAAACTCTAAAATTTAATTATGATTCTAAAACGGGTTTGTTACAATACATGATTGATCATCAAGGAAGAAGATTAAAATTTGAATATACGAATAGTATTTTATCTAAAATAATTTATCCTAATAATGATGAATCTTTATTTGAAGATAATTTTTCAGTTACAAATCCTTTGGGCCATTGTTATGATTTTTCTGTTTCCGATTTAAAAATAAAAAAAGTTATTGAAAAAATTAAAAATACAGTAATTACAAAAGAAGGAATTCAAAGCGGGGAAAGTTTCCTTGCTTTCCAACAAATTTTAGTTGGATATAATCCTCTCTTACAAAGAGTCGTTTTAGATTCTAATATTAAAAAAGAAGAATTTTATTACTTTGATTCTATTGGAAATATGATTCAATTTGAGGATTCAGAAACGAAAAAAGTTCAATATCGATATATTGAAAATGAAAAAATTCTTTTTGATATGTTAAGTAATGAAAATGAAGCATTGTTTACACAATCAGAAAAGGAAGGTACATTTACTTTTGCAAAGGGAATTGCTCCGGCATCAGATATGGCCATTTTAAAATGTAAATTTTCAAAAATGAATTTGGATCGATTAGATTATGCTGAAATTTCGTTTGAAGCGATTATTGAAGATAATCTTGGAACTAAAAAATTCAAGCAAAAATTTATTGAATATTCACATGATACTGTTATTTTGCCAATTTGTTTTGACCACAAAGAAATTGTTAAACTTACTTATAAAATTGCGTTTTCTCAAAACATTACAGTATCAAACATTTCACTATATGAAGCAGAGGGAGAAATTTATCAATATGATGTTGATAACCATTGCATTCAAAAACAATCTGGATTATCCATAACAACTTACGAAAATTTTGTTGGGAAAAATCCAACAAGAGTAACATACAATGACGGGCATGGTTTTTCAAAAATTTCTCATTTTGCTTATAATGGTGATGAAAAACTTACACTTGAAGAAGACAATTTAGGAAATGTAAAAGAATATACCTATAATGGTAAAAATTTAATTCAAGAAAAATCTTTTAATCGAAAAAATCCATCTTTATGCACTAAAACAATTTATCAATATGATGAAAAAGGGAATTTAATTTTAGAAGAAAATGAAGGAAATTCAATTTCACAAATATATGATCCAAACACAAATGAATTAATTGGATTAGCGGGTATTCATAATGGACAAAACAATCCGACAACATTTGCATATGCAGGGGGATTAATGACAACTTTAAAAAATCGTCATAATACATTTAATTATGAATACGATGCATTAGGTAGAAAAACTAAAATTGATATAGATGGAAAAACGTTAATTCAACAATATTATTTTGATCAAGAAATGAAAATGACATCTAATAATCATCAGAGAACAATTGTAGATACGGGTAATGGATATGGAATTCAAGTCATTAGAGATATGCAAAATAGACTTTTAAAAATAAGCAAAGGTACAATTGACAATACAAGTTCTCCAACACAAATTATTGAAGAAGATAAATCGGAGTATACTTATGATTCTAAAAGTAGGGTAACAAATGTTGTACATAATTATCCATCAAAAGATTTAAATGTCACAGAGCAATATAGTTATGACAGCAATGATGACTTGGTTCAAAAATTAAGAACAGGGACCGATGATTTAAAAGTAAATTATACATATGATAATCAACATCGTCTAATTTCAGAAAAATATACTTTAAATGATGGAACAATTTCTTTTATGGCTAATTTAGAATACGATGAAAATGACAAGGAAAACATTTGTGGAATTCAATTTATAAATGGCAATGAAGTTAATTATGAATATGATGCACTAAATCGTATTTCTAAGCAAACTCTAGCTACTTCACAAAAGGAAATTTTAAGTTATGAATACGAATATGTAATAAAAGACGAAAATGTACTTGATTTGATCCAAGAACATCAAATTAAGGTCAACGGGAAACGAGAAGACGTCGTTACTTATTCTTATGATAATGTTGGAAATATTACAACTATAATTACAGATATATATCAAAATCGATATCATTATGATACTTTGAATCGTTTGATTCGTGAGGACAATGAACAACTTGGGAAAACGACGACATATCAATATGATGCTTATGGGAATCGAATTCGTAAAAAAGAATATTCATTTACCATCAAAGAACAACTTCTTGATTGTTCATTGATTGAAACTTATCAATATGATCAAGACCGATTAATTTGTATACAATCACAAACTTCAGGATCATCAACGACACAAACAATTACATATTCAAATGAAACAAAGTATTATGGATATCCCGTTCAATATAAAGGAAATACATTAACTTGGAATCAGCATAAAGAACTAGAATCTTTTGGAGCCTCTCTATTTACTTATAATGAACAAGGTATTCGTAATTCAAAAACAATTGGTAGTAAAATTACAAAGTTTATTCTTGATGGTACAAAAATTTTGGCAAGTATTTGTAATAATGGTGAAGAACTTTATTTCCATTATGCGGTTGATAAACTTTATGGATTTACGTATAATAATATTGAGTATATCTATCGTAGAAATATACAAGGAGATATCACTCATATTTATAAAGAAGATGGCACTTTAGTTGCTGAATATCAGTATGATGCTTGGGGAAAATGCACTACAGTTGATTATTCTAATGAAAGTATTGGAATTTTAAATCCATTTCGCTATAGAGGCTATTTCTATGATACTGAAACGCAATTATATTATTTAAATTCTAGATATTATGACCCAAAAACAGGCAGATTTATTAGTCCTGATTTATTATCTATTTTAGATGAAACGAAAGGTCAAATTAATGGATTAAATCTTTACATATACTGTGTTAATAATCCTATCAATTATTCGGACGAATCTGGATATAGCCCTAAATCAATATGGAAAATTATAGGTAGTATTGCGATAATTGCTGCTTTGGGTGCACTCACTGTTATATCTGCTTGGGCAACTAGTGGCTTGTTAGTAGTTGCAGCTCCGATTATTAGTGGTGCATTTTGGGGTGCTACTGCAGGTGCGATTACTGGAGGAATCACAGGGGCATTAAGCGCATATTCTTCTGGTGGTTCTATTCTTGATGGAGTGGCTGATGGTATGTTTAGTGGAACTCTTTCAGGAGCTGCTACCGGAGCAATTAGTGGTGCTTTCAGTTATTTACAGTTTCCAAAGAGTTTCTTAAATAAAATTAATCCTAATTTAAGATTTTTGCCCGAAATGTTAAACATAGGTGTTCAAACTCTTGGCAATGGTGCTATCTCAATGGCATCGTCATTACTTTCTGGCAATTCTATTGAAGCTGCTAAGATGGCATTCTTTTTTGGAATGGTAGGAGGATTTATAGGGGCCAATGTTGCAGGGCAAATTGCAAAATCAGTATGGAGATCTGGATTAGATAGTTTAGGATTAAGTGCAACAGAGTATCTAGTTACCCAATGGTTAGGAGTGTAATTTATGAAAAGTTATTATATTTATAAAAATTGGTTAATACGAATTATAATTGGCATACTAATTTTTATAGGAACTATTATTTTTATGACAATTGAGCAAATGAAAAAAATTCCATTAATTGTATATATATGTTTTTTGTCTATTAGTTTTCTATTTGTTTTGGTAATGGCTATTTTAGTATTAGCAAATAAAAAGAAATTTTTAACTAAGATTTATTTATATAATGATTACTTTGAAATAAAAAACACGGCTGATGTATTACACATAGTTAATTTAAGCAAAATAAAGACAATCAAAATAAAAAAAGAAGATTATGTAACATTTTTAATTGTTGAATATTATTTGGAAAATACTATAAAAACAATAGAAATTGAATACAATAAAAACATCGTCTTCTATTTTAAAAAAAATAATATTGAAATTATTAAATAAGCGCCTCATTAACTAGATGCATTTGCTACATTCGTGGTAGATATATTTTTTGCAAGAAGTCTTTAGAAACACATAACACCGATTATGCATGTTCATTCATTAGGACATTTGTGGAAATCAATCTAGTAGCTTTTACTTATTGATGTAATTAGTTAATTTTGAATTTTAAAGCGGACTTTACATTTACTGCATCTATAGTTTAATATAAATATGGGGGAAAGCATTAGTTTTTTAACTAATGAAAGAAAAAATGAAATATTTGATAGGGGTGAAATAGTCAATAAAAAGTAGACACTTTAAAAAGATTTATACAAATCCCAGTTCAGTCCTATATTGAACTGGGGTTTTATAGTTTAAAGAGAATGCTAATCTTTCGTTGTTATAATAATAAATATATTTGTTTATAAATTGTTCAAATGAATCGTATTCATCAATATTCCAATCATTAACAATTTCATCTTTGATCCAACCATTTATAGATTCCATTTTTGGATTATCTGTAGGTGTTCCTGCTCGACTCATTGAACGAATAATGTTATAATCTTTATGTGCATTTGCAAATGCCATTGAGGAATAAACTGTCCCTTGATCACTGTGCAAAATAGTGGGATACTTTATTCCTTTTATTTTATTTAATATTTGATATAATCCATTATAATATGGAGAAATTGAATTATGTTTTTGGGTATATGCATAACCAATTATTTCTATATTAAAGGCATCCATATATAAAACTAAATCATATAATTCTTTTCTGTATTTTATACACGTCATATCGGCTACTATTAATTCTAGTGGTTTTGATGCGTTCCAATTTCCTTTTACTTCGTTTTTATATTTTATAGATTCTTCTCCAGGCTTTTTATATTTATAATTTCTTACAACTGATTTTATATTTAAAAACTTGCAACATTTATGAACATAATTATCTGATACATACCACCCTGTATCTTTCCTAATTTGTCTATTTATATGTCTATAACCCCATGACGGATGTTTTTTGTGATATTCTTTTACTAGTTCGCACATATCTTTTCTATTTAATTCATTATTATTTAAAACATCTTTTGTTTTTAGCCATTTATAATAACCACTTCTAGAAACTTTCATCTCCTTACATAAAGTTTTTACATTAAATTCTTCACTCAAAATTAATACTATCTCAAATTCTTGTTCTTTGAACCATTGAATACTACTATTTGACCATCTCCTTCCACTAGGTATCCTTTTTTTAATCGTTCATTCTCTATTCTTAATTTCATATTTTCATATTGAAGTTTTTCTATATCTGTTAATTCTTTTTTTCTCATATATTTAGAAAGTGGATTACCAGGTTTTATTTTATTCTCTAAACCTTTTTCTCCATCGTTTAAATATTTTTTTATCCAGGCATGTAATAATCCTGGATTAATATTTAAGTCTTTACTAACAGCTTCTCCTGTTTCGCAATTTTCTAAAACTCTTTTAACCGCTTTTAATTTTTCCTCTTTACTCCAATTCCTTCTTGGAGTAGATATTCCTTTTGGCCTTCCCATATTTTTCCTCCTTTTTTTTAATTATAACAAACAAAAAGTAGATCACATCTTTTTTTTGTGTCTACTTTTACTT